>Ga0115853_100140_pt1 | contig 19982 bp, 8 predicted proteins | sample InSIn5gowninarea_FD_83867 | JGI IMG/M metagenome (GOLD analysis project Ga0115853, IMG submission 83867)
CAGTGCGGCAGGGATTAAATCGGCGATCGGCAATCAGCGGGGACAAGAGGTGATGGCTTTTATATGTGCGAGGCGATGGGAGCGATCGCCGATATCGAACAAAGCGATAAGGCATGCGGCTGTGCGAAAATGAGAAATATTGCGGAAATGCCATATATATTGCAGTAGAATGAAGTTAGCGGTAAAAATTAAGTTTTTACAATATAACCAAGTTCTAGGGAGAAGCGGAGGTATATATGGATAAATGATGTGATTGTAAAAATGAGTGGATCGTGATGTGATATGCTTTCGGGTGCGATAGCAATATCGCATCGGCGGATGAGAGGGGGGGATATATATACAGGTACAGAACCTTGCGACTGCTGATCGCAAAATCGCATCGGTAAATTGATATCGGGGAGTTATAAAAAGGGGGGCCGATGAATGAATGTTGCGACCTCCGACTGTGATATCGCGTCGGAGGGGAGGAAAACTCATCGGAGGAGGAAACACTCAATCGGCAGAGGGTTAATGTGATTAGAAAATGATTTATGTGATCGGAAAAGGTTTTTTAAAGCTTTGGAAGGGTTCTCGAGGTCTCGGAAGGGGGGCGATGACCAAAGAAGAGGGATTTCATGCCTTGGAAGGAGCCCAAAGACACTTTGAGGGGGTTTTTAAGAAGCAAAACTGAGGGTTCTTACTAAGTTTCAGGAAATCTTAGTAATTCCCAAGCATATTTATGGTTATATTTCAATAAGAGGAGGGGATATATTAAATAAGGGAGCTATTTAGTGCTTTTTAATAAGGGGAAGGGGAAATAGATAGGAATTTACATAATATTGTTAGAAGTTAATATGGATTTTTGCGAAGAAAGCGCTAAGGATACAAATCCTAGGCTTAAAAAAAGGGGAAACTGGACCTGTATAAAAATATAAGCATCCTTTAAGCAAAGCAGATCTTTACTTAGGCAAATGCTATGGAATATGATGAATTTTTAAAGATATTAAGGAAATCTTAACATCTTTCGAGGAAGTTAATGAATGATTTGGGAGAAAGGAAGAAAGGGAAGCTAATCATGCCTTGCTTGAGCTACTCCAAGGAAAAAATGTCTTGTATTTGTGATCTGAAGTAAAATGACACTTTGAAATACAAAATTGATCACACTTATTGATTTTGCAACCTCAAACTACTTACCCAGCCTACTTTCCTAACATTTTTTCTTCTATTTGGTTTGGGTGCACTTAAACTTGCAGACCCTGATTATCTTCTTTTCTTTTGACTGCCCTCCTATCTAAATGTACCCTTATCTCTTCCGAGGCTCTGATTAAACAGTTGAGCGCCCTTGTTTCTCTGTCTATCTACTCATCTGCCAAGATTAAGCTGTTTGGACAGATATTCATTCTCTATCTTCTAAAACAAGCAATTTAAACCTAGGGGAGCCAAGATTAAGCTGTTTGGCTTTCCCTTATCTGTAAAACTCTTCAAAAAATGTTATGATTCTTCAAAATGGAGCATCTTGGAAATATGGAACCTTGCAGCATGAAAAGACGACATATTTGGCATGTAAAATAGTCAATCATGAAATATGAAACCTATTGCAATAGGAGGCTAACACTATGAATCTGAAGCCATGTGGTCGTATCCAATGTTTGTCTTGATTAGAGGAGAGAGTTTTTAATTAATAATCTTCTTTATTGATTCAAATGCGTTTATCCATTTGTTGATTTTCTCATAATCTCGCCTTAGAGTCATAAATTATTATTCTATTTTTTCACAATGTCTTTCCTTTTCTTGAAGTTGTTTTGCTAATACTTTTTTTCTTATATTAGTTGCTTCTAAATGCATTCTTAACATGTTAATTTCCTTGATCACACTACTTTCTTTTGTTTCCAGTTCTTTGTTTGCATTCTTGAGTCTATCATTTTCTTTCAATGCTTTCATTAAATCATCTTCTTCATAACTATATGATTCACTAGCTGATTGATATTCAAGAGCCAAAAGTATTTGGTAGCAGGTGTTAGAATCTGAATCTGAATCTTCATGATCATTAGACGTGATTTGACTATCTTCATTAGGATAAAAAAAATATTGGTAGAATTTTTTTTTGGCATTTTCAGTTCAACATCCTTTCCTTTTTATTTCTTATCATTGTTTTCTTTATATGGACATTTGGATGCATAGTGAAATACTCTTCCACAAGCAAAAAATTTAAAGGGGAGATTGCCTTTGAATTTACTAGTTCGCACATGCAACTTTCTCATGAAATTTGCTTCTTCCTCATCTGAAATGTAGCTTGTATCTTTAGGTTTTTATTTTTCTTTTCCTTTGTATGTGGCTTTGAAGGCTGCTTCTCTCATACTTGATGCATCCCCTTCAAGGAAAATTTTAGGTCTAATATTCGTAGGTGGGCTAATTTTCCATGCTTTTTCCAAGAAAAATATTCGCCAATTTCCATTTTTTTTCTAAAATGATTCACTCAAATTTGATAGCAGACCATTTCTACAAAAATATCACCAAAAATTTTACAATTTACATATGAGGGACTAGTAAGATTTGCCAAGGTTTCTAAACATTAAGATAAACTTCCATTCTTAAAATTTTTCATGATCCCCTTTTATCATCTCATAAGCTATCAAGATACCATGGAGTTTTTCAAGGGTAAGGTTCTTCAAATCCTACATTTCTTAAGTGGAAGAGACTTTGGAATTGAATTTTGGGGTTAGTGATCTCAAAATATTTTCAACAAAAACAATATACTTTATTTTGTCACTATGACCTTTCATTTTGTTAAAAATATTGTCTACTCTAAAGAAAAAGCTTGCAATTCTTTTATCATCATGCATTCTAAAAGACTCGCACTAAATTATATATGTTTGAAGTTTAACACTTTTTACCTTAGTGCCAACCTCATAGCTTTGGGAAATATTATCCCATATTTCCTTTGCAGTGCTGAATTGCATGAATTTCACAAACTTATATTTAGCTAATCCTCCGAAGATATCATTTACTTCCTTTGCACTGTTCTCATACAACTTCTTTCCTACACAATCTGTGGGAATGGAGGTTGGGTAATGATATCCACCTTCAAAAATTTCCCATACATCAACTCCCAATGACTGTAAATACGCTCTCATTATGATCTTCCAAAGTACAAAGTTAGTTCCATCAAGACAAAGTGGTTTGTAAGAAAATAGTCCCTCTTGACCACTCATTTTGATAGATCTCCCTTTAAGCGATCAAGATTCTTTTGAGGGACCTGCTCTGATACAAATTGTTAGGAAAAATAATGGGGGGTGGGGGCTGAATCAATATTTTTAATTCACTTTTACTTTCAATTTCATATTTTGAAATTTATACACTATTGTCATTCATGCAACCGACATGTGTACGTGACTTGAGTGAAATAAAACCTCGTATATCCAGTTTACTTATTTTTCATACTTCCCATCAGATGTTTAACTTTACCATTACATTATCAATTCATCATTCAATTAGTATGCAATAAAGAGAAGATAAATTACAACACATAAGAAACACATCAACACATATGAACACCAGGAGTTTAGGTGGAAACCCAATGTGGGAGAAAACCATTGTTGTTGTCGTCTCTATCTTCTTTCTTATTATATAAAGAAAATATTCATTACATCGTGTACTGGTGCAGATTCTTACCAACATGCATACACCAACCTGCAGGGGGCTACAACCTCCACTCATTCTCCAACACCCACTAGAAGGAAGCTACAACCTCCCGATCTTGTTTACCATCTCCTACCAGAAGGGAGCACCTACCCCCTAAACAAATTTACCAACTACCACTGGAAAGAAGCTTCAAATCAAGCTTACTGAAGGATACAACCCTCAACACCTTGTGGACCACATTTCATAATGTTTCAAATTCGATCCATTTGTCTCAAATAAACATTAAGACTTTTAGGATACCTTTCATCAAATTTTCAAATTGGACCCATGCCCAACATTATGTTCAATACCAGTTAACAACTCTGAAACAAAATACTGAATTAAATCATCCAATCACTGAACAAACCAAGATACCATATTGAACCATAGAATACTGAATCACCATAACCGGATCATACCAATGCACATGCACCCATCAATATACAAATCCATAAATCAATCCACTGGGTAACTGGTCATGAATATAGATAATAACTACACTGCCATAACACAATCAGTGCAAACCCTGATCAGATTCACTTCATAATGTATACATGACTTTTTTGAAGAAAACCTACATATATACACACTTCCTCTGTATACAATCTGCGTCTAGATCTCAAATTACTGAACACTAAACATTTAACCAATTGAACCACTATAACTATGAACTGACCACCGAATCAATTACTAAATGAATCACAGATCATTGAACATACCTAGTCACACTTCTGCAACGCTATAATTGATCAGTATACCAACCTGAAACCAAACATATCAAGATTTCATTGACATACAACAACAAATAATAAAAAATTCATAAATTTAATAGGCATTAAACATCTGTGAAGAACCCAAATCAAGCAGAAATATGAAGGAAAATTATCTTAGAATATATATGTGAATACTATGAAGCATATCTAAGTATGTACGAGGCTATCAAGAAGCAAACCTGCGTACAAATATTAAATTACTGAATCAACTTCGTCGTTGCACATCATAACCCATGAAAAAACCAGTTCTCTGCACACATACTATCAATCTTCACATATTATTTCATAATCAAAGCATACCATCACTATAACCACATATCTAGCATTGTTAGCTACACATACATAAATAGATTAAGAAAGTATAATCATTAGTATTCATTGCACTTTCAGATCTATCAAATATGAGCCATCTCCTTGTTCACTTGTGAACACCTATTCCATATCAAATAAGAATGAACAAACCATTCACTTGTACACATAAATCCTTGATCTCCATCTCCTTATATAACTTTTTACTCTGGCAATACTTGAGGCAAATCCTTTGGTTATTTCATCTATATTCGTTGAGGCTCAGTATGGGAGCATTGTTCTAGTGGTGTAAATGTTTGTAAAAATTTAACATTTATATGTTGGCTCATTTGACATTATAAATTTACAATATCTATCTTAAGATATTATCTAACATTCTATACCCCACGTACATGTTTCTGTTGGGAAAAATAAAGCCCTGCATTTTTTGTTTGATTGTTTGCTAGTTTATGTGAGACCTGAGATGAATATACGACTAACATGTGGCTTGAGTAGTTGCAACCCAAGAGCATATAAGTCATCAAAATCATCCGAGGATTGCAATCGGCCTAGGCCACACTAGCCCTTTTCATGGCTGGATTTTGTCAATGAAGTTCCGAACCGATGATATTTACACCATGAAGTGCCTTAACAAAACACCTTGTCACCGTATGCTCTACGCACAATGGGAAACATACTTGCATTTTTAATATTAAAATTAAAACATATAATAAATGTAAAATGTAATGTAACGTAAAATGCAAAAACTAAAATGTGAAATACAATGTGAAATGTAATGTAATTTAAAATGTAAAATCTAATGTAAAATGTAAGGCACAAAGCTAACAATTTGATCATAAAAACTTGGTCAATTTTTAATGTAAAGTTAACATATTATTGTTTATTTAATAGGTTATTTATTTACAAATTATTATTTGTATAATAGTCAATAATATTGATTATTATTATTCTAGTATATTAAAATAGTAATAATCTCCATTATAAGTATTATTATATTAAACCTTACATATATATTGATTACAAAAAGTGACAATTCTCGATCATATGGATGGATGGGGGAGAGAAAATGAAAAGAAAAAAGACATAGAGAGGGGAATAGGGAAAGAAAGAGAGAGAGAGGGGAAGGGGAGATATAAGAGGAGAAGAAGGGAGATAGCGATAAAGTTGGAGGGCAAAGAGAGAGAGAGATTGATGGGGGTGGGAGAGAAATTAAAGTGGTGGAGAGAGAGAGAGAGAGAGAGAGAGAGATTGATGGGGGTGGGAGAGAAATTAAAGGGGTGGAGAGAGAGAGAGAGATAGAGAGAGAGAGAGAGAGAGAGGTGGTGGAGAGAGGGAGAGATAAGTAGGAAGAGAGAGAAGGAGAGAAGGAGGGATAGAGAGGAAGGAGGAGAGAGAGGAGGAGAGAGAGAGAAGGAGTGAGGGAGGGAGAGAGATGGAGTTGGAGGGGGAGAGATAAGGAGGTAAGAACAGATGCATAGGGAGATAGAGGTGGAGAGAGCGAGAGAGAGATGAGAGGAGGGAAGAGAAAGAGAAGGAGAGGAGAAGGAGAGAGAGAGAGAGAGAGAGAGAGAGAGAGAGAGAGAGAGAGAGAGAGAGAGAGATATCGGGGAGAGAGATAAATGGGGTTGGGGGAGAGAGGGAGAGAGAGGAAGGGAGAGAGAGAGGACGAGAGAGAGAGAGGGAGAGAGGGAGGGAGAGAGAGAGAGAGAGGAGAGGGGGGAAGAAAAAGAGAGGGAAAGAAGGAGGAGGGAGAGAGAGAGAGAGAGAGAGAGAGAGAGAGAGAGAGAGAGAGAGAGAGAGATATCGGGGAAAGAGATAAATGGATTTGGTGGAGAAAGGGAGAGAGATGAAGGAAGAGAGAGAGGACTTGAGAGAGAGAAGGAGAGAGGGAGGGAGAGAGAGATGGAGTTTGAGGGGGAGAGAGATGGATGGAAGAATAAAAACATAGAGAGATGTTGGAAACAATAATTAATACCGAGAGGGGGGTGAATCATTATTAACACTAATTTAAACTTTTGATTCTAATTTATATTTTATTTTAATATTGGAAATCATTCATGTGAGAAACCACCATCATGATATGTGCAACAATACAAATCAACACATGAATACACACACACACACACACCATGAACAACATACACAAAAGAACACAAAGATTTAACATAGAAACCAAAAAGGGGAAAACCACCATTCCTTTTTTGTTATGATGTAAAATACAATCTCCTACTCTATTTACATCAATATTTGTGAGCACCCACTCACAGGAATCACTTACTCCTTTAGATTGTTTTCTATCACCCACTAGTAGAAAGCACAAACCCCTACTTTTGTAGACACCTAATCAACTTACCATGAAGCATCAACTTCATGGATTTTTGGCAAGCACCAACTTGCAGGAGGAACCAACCCCCAAGCCATCCTTCATACAAAAATTAAGATGGAAGCACCAAATTCCAATTTTGTAGGCTCCAAACCACACTAAAAAAAGAAATCTCTACTATATTTAATGGCTCTCACTCAACCTAATTTCAATTCTCATTTCTCCTAAGCAACTTTCACTCAACACTTGGCACATTTTTCTCACTCTACAGTAGCACACATTCAACTCTCAACCCCCATGCAATATTCACATAAAGTCTCAACCTTCATACTCCTCAGGATCTCTCATCCTTTCTCAACAATGCTCTACAAAAATTTGTTGCACTCAAACCAACACTCCATAATGTTGCATTCCCTCAACATTGAACTTAACAATCACGTGTTTTGTTCTTCAACTACGTAGGGAATGACGTAGGCTTTTTCAAATCATCACTGTACCGAAGTATACTACAATATGGATCATTCTTCTTGGGACAAGACTATTGTTCAATCTCATTAGTTATTGCATGGCTTGACATCTTATTCACTTCCTAAGTGTGGTATCTGTTGGCCGCTCTAATTGTTTTCACAATTTGAGCTCCACATAAATTGTCAACCCGAGAAGGTCTTTTTATTCCAAAGGTAATAACGCACTGGATATGCTCAATTTCAAAAGCAGTTCAATGTTGTAGTAAGAGAAAGTCACACACAACTGTTAAATTCAGCAATCTACTAATTCACAGTCTACTTAATTAAAGCTGAAGTAAATTAACTTATAGCAGACACGATTTCTCTGTTACAGCAAAGGGAAAATAAATGCATGGGAAAAGAAATCATTCAACTATAGCAGGAACAGGACCCTATTCCTTAGTGGGAACTTCAGCACCTGCTGCCTGGCACTAATCACACTGCAAAAGAAGTAACCTTAAGAGGTCAAGACCCTATTCCCAGGAACAGGAATCTTCAGCACTTGGCCTCTCGTTTCCAATCACACTGCAAGTAAAAGAAGGCAATCAATGGGAGCAAGACCCTATCTCTATGTACAGAGATCTTCAGCACATGCTCTCATCATCCACTCGTGCAATCAATACATGTAGCGCTAAGAAACAGAGCATCACAAACCATGTAACTAGTGTTTCAGCAACAGAATTTACTACAATGCAAAGAAATAAACAACTACAGAATAAAGGGGTGGATCTTGTGAGGAAGGCGGGCCCTTTCCTTCTCACAAGATTCCCCGAGAGAAAGAATTAAACGAGAATGCTCAAAACAAGTCTTTATTCATCTGTCAAGAAAACTGGTACATACAAGAAGGAGACTAGCTCCTGTTCACACAATGCTGTTCTCAAAAATACAATTCGCCCCCTTCTAATGATGATGTCTCCTCTTTTTAAAGAGGAGACATCATTTACAAATTTACACAAGAGCGGATATCTTGATTCTGTTCAAAACAAAACTACTCTGTTCTTCTTTAGAAAGAGTTACTGTTACAACAGTCATGCTATCTTTACAATAATTCCGGTAACCATATCCTCGGCTTGCTACTATTATCCACAAAAAGTTCTTCAGAATCGCAAATTACGCAAAATGGAATTTGCGTGCGGTGTCGGCTGTTTCAGCAGCTGAGTTAACTGTTTCAGCATCGGGACCAGCTGTTTCAGCAACGGGACCAGCTGTTTCAGCAACGGGACCAGCTGTTTCAGCAACTTAGTCAGCTGTTTCAGCTACAGCCGCTCGTTCTCATCAAGGCATATAACTTTATCTGCGATCTTCAACTTATGTTAGCAACAATGCACTTCAATAGTTGATAAAATATAAGAGTATTATGGAATTAAATGTAAAACAGATTAACCATATAATAAAGAGAAGGTTTCCATATACCTTAGGATATAGTGAATGAAAAAGACATTGAAGCTCATAGTTTTGAGGGCAAAATGATATCAAAATATATAACAAAATGGTACATATTGGAGTCCTAACATCCCCCCCAGCTAAAAATGTTGCATGTCCTCAGGCAACCCCTTCGTCTGAATCAGAGTCTGAGTACTGGGACTGGCAATGCAGATTACTCAAGCAGTAGCTGGAGAAAGTGGCATCTGTAGGAGCTCGAAATCCGCTGTTGTTCTGCAACTGTTGCCATGCCGAGGCTTCCTCTTCGTCAGTCAACAAGTAATGATTTTGATATTTTTCAGAAGGCAGCCATAAGCTTGGAAAACGGAAATGATACCCAATCCAGTTGACTCCACAATGCTGAATGCAATCAATGTACTTAGGGACTCTATACAATGCAGCATGAAAATTGAGAGGGTTAAAAGGATGATAGTCCTGTCTTTCCTTATCTGAATGCTGCCAAAAGAGATCATTGGCCTTTAGTGCAGCAGGACCCTTCATTTGAATATGCTCTTGACACTTGAAAAGGATTGAAGCCTGTAATTGCTCTATGTGCTCGCTCATACCTGGCTTCTGCAAGAACTCATAGTACTGTGCTATAAACATGGCTAGGCTTGCCGGCTCTGGCCTAATCCACAGGATTTTATTCTCCTCATTATGACTGCTTGTATTGAATGCAGTCTGCCAAGTGAGCTGATTAGACAAAAATGAAGAAAATGCCCTAATTTGTATGTCCCCTGCAATGGGAATAAGATTAATTCTTCTTTCTTCAGGCATGGCTTCATTATGAAGGTAGAGTTCGCACAGCAGATGCTGGTCGCTTTCAGGGGCCTCCTTGAAGGTCTCAACAAACTTTTCTGAAGTCAATACTTCATGTGGTCTACCATGTGCTAGTGATTTAATTTGAAAATAAGCTAGTCGTTCAGCAAGAAAAAGAGCATAATTTACAGAAGGTTTGCGTGTGACCATCAACTTCCTTACCAATGAAAACATCAGGGCTATCCGTTCCTTAGACTGTCTGGCTTCCTTCTTATATTCCCTGTGCTCTTGCAGTAATTGCTCCAAGTTCTCCCAGTTAGTGTATACAAAGTTTTGCCATTGCAACTTATGCTGTTGTAATACTATATCCTGTTTCTCAGCATGTTCCTTCTTCCATCTGTTGAATTGTTCCAATGGGTCCCATAGTCGAGTCTGTGTCTTTTTAACAGAAGTAGTAGGCTTAGGCACTATTCCCTCTGTCTGTATGGCTGCCTCAGAGGAAATGCATTGAGGCATTATTTCTTCTGTTGGGATACTTGCACCAGTAGTGTGCTGAGGCAGTGTCTCTTCTGCCGAAACAGCTGTTTCAGTAGTAGTATGCTCTGGCGATGTTTCCTCAGCTGGAATATCTGAATCAATAATCATGTGCTCTGGCAATGTTTCTTCTGCTGGAATATCTGAATCAATAGTCATATGCTCTGGCAGTGTTTCTTCTGCCGGGATTGCTGCATCAATCCCCAAGGGATGAGATATCTCTTGTTCGATTTCTTCTTCTTCTTCTTGCATCACAGGAGGTCCTACTGGCTCTTGTGGAGCAGTGGGGCATTCCTCTTGTGTTCCCTCTGTCATAATTGTCTCAGGGAGTGAAATTTCAACTACTTTATAGCCTGCATTCTGATAAACTGTGCCACACTCCTTGCACATATATTCTATACATGTCTCCCTGTTCTGCATTGAGGCTACTTGTGCTAATGTATGGAGATTGAGTTCTTTTTCAAAAGCCTCTCGAGCCATGGCTAACTCAGCTTTGTAGGCTTCTATTTCAGACTTCAGGAACTCATTTTCCTGCAGTAGAGATGCCATCGTATGTGGGCCTTGTATGCTAGTTGTTTCTGCTGGAATATTTTGCTGGTGCACAGTGGTAGCTGGTTGTTGCACCACAATGGGTGCCTCTTGTGTTTCATCCATCGTGCCAGGAATGGATTCTTGTTCTTCAGAAACTAGTTCTGATACCACAGTAAATAGTCCTCGTGCTCTGTCAGGAATGAATCCTTGTTCCTCAGCTACTAGTTCTGATACCACGGTGAGTGGTGCTTGTATTTCCCCTATGAATTCTTGCTTCTCAGTGACTAATGCTGGTACCACAGTGGGTGGTTCTTGTGTTTCATCCACCGGGTTAGGAATGGAATCTTGTGTTCCGGTTTCCAGTTCTGGTACCACAGTGGGTGGTTCTTGTGTTTCATCCACCGGGTTAGGAATGGATTCCTGCACTTCAATCTCCAATTCTGGTATTTCCATCTCGAGCTCTGGTATTTCAGTCTCTAGTTCTGGCATTTCAGTCTCTAGTTCTGTCATTTCAATCTCTGGCCATTTCCCACTATCATCTTGCTTGTTGTGTTCCTGTGCCTCAGTGACTGGTTCTTGTGGAACAATCACTGGGCATTCTTCAGTATTGATCTGCTCTGTGAATTCTTCTGCCTCAGTGACTAGCTCTTGTGGAACAGTCACTGGGCATTCTCCACTAACAACCTGCTCTGTAAATTCCTCTGCCTCAGTGACTGGTTCTTGTGGGACAGTCACTTGGCATTTTTCAATATCAACCTGCTCTGTAAATTCTGCTGCCTCAGTGACTGGTTCTTGTGGAACAGTCACTGGGCATTTCCCGTTATCAACCTGCTTGGTGTATTCTTCTTCCTCAGCGACTGGTTCTTGTGTTACAGTCGCTGGGCAAGTGACTGGTTCTTGTGGAGCAGTCACTTCTTGATTCATAACCATTGTCGTATTATCCCGAGGTACTGATTTTTGTGGGACAGTGTCTTCGGACGAAGCCGGCTGAGGAGTTCGGGATGGGGATAAGGGTTTCAATACAATAGTGGCAGGGTTAGGGAAAATGGAGGTAAATTCTGCCTCAACAGTCTTTGTCCTCTTTCTTTTTGGTAGGAAGGCAGCAAAATCGCTGCCTTTCCTTTTTCTCGAATGGGAGTGCTTTTTCTTCAGGACAGGGTTTTGCGGAGAGATAGGAATTTTGGATGTGGACCTTGTCCGTGGTCTAGAACTTGTGACTGCTGGGGTTTTCCTTTTTTTCTTAATGGGTGAAGAAGGGGGTGTTGGAGAATCATCACTAGGGACAGGAATAGTAGAGGGTGTTAGCTCTGCTAACTGTGGTGAGCTCGGGGTTGGGTTGACGGGAGAATTCAGGGTTTCCTCCTGTTGTTTTTCATGAGGATTTTCAGACAATTGGGACGTTTTCTCCTGTTGAGGGGTTTCGGGTGGGGCTTGCAAAGGGGCTTCAGGTGGTTGGGGAATTTGTGGTGAGGCTTGCAGAGGAGCTTCAGGTGGGGCCTGCAAAGGAATTTCAGGTAGGGCCTGGAGAGGAATTTCAGGTAGGACCTGTAGAGGGGGATTTTGCTGAGCAAAACCCCTCTGTATTAACAGCTGACATAAGCGATGATGGGTAAGGGATGTCATGGGAGTTTTGGCTTGCTTACAGTAATACGACATATTTTTAATACAACCAAGCAGGTAATAGGGTATATTAACCAATCTTCCATTTCTCAAATGATTCAGCAGAACAAAGTCGTGATTGTACACTACCTGATAACGCCCTTCGCATGTGAGGTAGTGTTTGACGAATTCTGCCACTGATGGCCATGGTTGAGGAAGTGAATGCAGACTGACCCCGCGGCCTCTAGGTTCCACTTGCTCGTCCGGGCGCAAAAAGTCTTGTTGCGCGTTAAGAACGACCGTCTTCCTGCTGAACCAGCGAATGCCCTCAGCTGGCAACCCTGATACCTGAACTATATCGTCCTCTGTCACTGAGATTCGAACCCCTCGGACCACTGAGAAATTGCCTTCAAAGTTCTGTGCGAATTCTAATACGTCCTCTGCGTTAAAATCTCCCAACCTTTCGAAATATGCTGTCCACCCTGCTCGTTGGAAGATCTGATATGCTTCAGGAAAGAGCTGTAGAAGACTTATGGAGCCGGGCTCATTTCTAATGGCCGCCTTTCCCATGGCTAAAGCTCTGAGTTTTTCCGCAGAAGCACAATTCAGTACTCTCAGACCCTGATCAGACTTAGTAGTTGCAACAATGGCTGCGTAGTCTAAATGACGGCAAAAATGGGTATGATAGCCGGCGGCAGGTTGGTGCATGCGAAATAATCATTCCATTTTTGGAATTCCCCCTCCTACGTATGGTATGATAGTGATTGGACGCGGGGAGATATGTAATCATTTATGACATGAAATCTTCTCTTTTAATATGTTTTAACCGAATTACATTAAAACCATATACCTCATACTTTACCTTTAATTAATAACTCGAAGTGTTGGTTGCAATAGCCTTGAATGATCATAGAAGGGTCTGTGTAATTGATTCTGGTATATTGCAAGTAATTTTTCACCAAAAGGATCTGAAATATGGTCATGAAGGACCAGAAAGCTTATATGTCGTCAAAGAGAGATGCTGCTTTGATAAAATCAAGTTGCTGAGACTGATGTTTGAGCAACTGACAACGAACGATACATTGCTGAAGCAGGTGTTTCATCAATCGGGGGAAATTGATAAAGTATTGCTGAAACAGGTGTTTCAGCAATGGGTAGAATCAATGGTATGTTACGGAAACAGGTATTTCAGCAACGGAAAAAGTTGGTGTTATGTTGCTGAAACAGGAGTTTTAGCAATGGGAAAAATTGGTGTTACGTTGCTGAAACAGGTGTTTCAGCAATGGGAAAAATTGGTGTTACGTTGCTGAAACAGGTGTTTCAGCAACGGGAAAAATTGGTGTTACGTTGCTAAAATAGGTGTTTCAGCCACGGGAAAAATCAGGAAATTGTGATAACTGACTTAGGTCTGTGAATGATAAGGGTTTATTTCAACAGTAAGGGATGGGTAACGCAGACTGAAAGAAGATATTTCGGGAGTGGTGGGAATGATTAGGGAAGAGGATAAAATGATGGGCGGAAGCTTCTTGATTTAAAGCTTCAGATCTTCTCATGATGAATCAGTCCTCCTTATTGCCTTTCCAGAATCTGCAAAATTCAATTGTAACATGCCAATCCTTGACAGGGATTATTAGTGCTAAATCTAATCTACTACTAAAAATATAGTGCAGAAAATTAAGTGCTGTGAGGAGCAGAAGACTCCCCTGGAAAAAGATAATGAATATCAGTCATGCAAGCAGTCTTGAAATCTTCTCTAGAAACAGGGCGCTCATATAAACGGAGCCTATGGCCATTGACTAGTAGAGGTGTTTTAGCATCATCAATTGTTACAAGTCTTACCGTTCCATTTGGAAAGACATCTTCTACTTCATATGGTCCAAGCCAACGTGTGCGTAGCTTTCCCTGAAAATTTTCAAACCGTGAATCATACAGCAAGGCCCAATTACCTTTTTGGAACTGCTTGTGTTTGATAATTTTGTCATGCCATTTCATCCTTTGTTGCTGAATCATGTTTGTTTGGTGAATGGCATCCAATCTCTTTTCGTCCAACTCCAAAAGTTGCTGCAATCTAGCTGTCTGCACATCATTCAAATCAAGATTAACAGCTAAGGAAGTCTTTAAAGTTTTAATTTCAAATTCCACAGGAAAAATAGCATTTTTACCATAAACCAATTCATAGGGAGAAAAACCGGTAGTGTTTCTCCAAGTAGTCCTATAAGCCCATAATGCCTCAGGGAGCCTTTGGGACCAATCCTTTCGGTTGTCCTTCACTGTTTTAGTTAGAATGGCCTCTAAAACTTTGTTTGTGCTTTCCACCTGCCCATTGGCCTGGGGGTGGTATGGTGTAGTCATTCTATGTTGAATATGATATTTGTGAAGAGTAGATTTAAAACCATGAGAATTGAATGGAGGTCCTCCATCAGTAACTAGCTCTCTGGGGATTCCAAATCTAGTGAAAATATCTTCAAACAAGAAGGACAAAACAGCCTCTTCATTGGCTCTAATAAGTGCTTTGGCTTCCACCCACTTAGTCATATAGTCTGTGCAGACTAATATATAGGTTCTTTGATTGGATGGAGGGTTAATGGGTCCTATGAAGTCCAAGGCCCATCTTTCAAATGGTTCAGAAACTACCTGGGGGTTAAGTGGCATTTGGTCTCTATGATTGGGTTGACCCATTCTCTGGCAGCTATCACAAGCCCTTACATACTTCTTTGCATCCTTGAATAGTGAGGGCCAATAGTAACCCATCCTCAGAATTTTATGCGCTGTTCTTTTATCAGCAAAATGGCCTCCACAAGGGCCATCATGACAAGCTTTCAGTATGTCATACACTTCATCTTCTCTAATGCATCTTCGAATCTCCTGATCAAGCCCAGTATAAAAGAGACATCCGCTGATCCAGCTATACCTGGCACTTTGTTGAACAATTCTTCTTTTTTCCCTATATGACAGGTGTGCTGGTAGTTTCCCTGCAACCAAGTAGTTAGCAATATCTGCATACCATGGAGAATGAGCAGAAACTGCAAACAAATATTCGTCAGGAAAACTATCATCTACTGGAATATCATTATCAGTTTTTAACCATGAAAGAAAATCAGCCACCACATTTTCTTTACCAGGCCGATCTATAATTGTAATATCAAATTCCTGCAATAGTAATAGCCATCTGGTAACTCTAGCATTTGTAACAGATTTATTCATTAAGTATTTAATAGCTGAATGATCAGTGTGCACAAACGTAGGATAACCAGTAATATAGTGTCTGAATTTATTAATGGCATAGATTACTGCAAGGAACTCTTTCTTGGTAACTGTATAGTTCAGCTCAGCAGAGGTCATGTTCTTACTGATAAAGTATATAGCATAAGGAAGATGATTTTCCTCTTGTCCCAGGACTGCTCCAATAGCACTGTCTGAAGCATCAGAGGATATGTGAAATGGAAGATTCCAGTCAGGCCCCCTCAAAATAGGAGCAGTAGACAGCTGATGCTTCAATTCTTCAAAAGCTTTTTGACAAGAGCTATTCCACTTGAATTCAGCATTTTTCATAAGCAATACAAACAATGGAGAAGCTATTTTAGAGAAATCTTTAATAAATCTCCTATAATAACTAGCATGTCCTAAAAAACTTCTCACATCAGTTTGAGTTTTAGGAACAGAAAGATTCTGAATGACTAATATTTTAGATGGATCCACCTGAATACCTAGAGATGAAATAAAATGTCCAAGCACTATTCCCTCACTCATCATCATGTGGCATTTTTCGGTGCTTAAGGAAAGGTGGGCTTGAATACATCTTTTTAGCACTTTCTCAAGGTTTTGTAATCCCTCTTCAAAAGAAACACCATAGGGGGTAAAATCATCCATAAATATTTCCATACAGTCATTCAGCATATCTGAGAAAATTCCTATAACAGCTCTTTGAAAGGTTGCTGGTGCATTGCATAATCCAAATGGGAGAACTCTATAGGCGAAAGTTCCCCAAGGACTGGTGAAAGTGGTCTTGTCTTGATCCTGGGGTGCAATTTTTATCTGATTATAACCACTGAATCCATCTAGAAAAGAGAAGAATTTCTTCCCTGCAAGACTGTCCAACACCTGATCAATGAAAGGTAAGGGAAAGTGATCCTTTTGGGTAGCTTTGTTTAAAGCCCTATAGTCAACACATACCCTCCATTTCCCGTTTTTCTTAGGAACAATTACTAACGGGGAAACCCATTCACTGTCAGATATGGGGTATATAAACCCTGCATTAAGCAATTTTTGAAGTTCTTCTTTAACAATTTCTCGTAAATTAGGATTCATCCGTCTTTGGGGTTGACAAACAGGTCGGCATCCTTCTTTAATGTAAATTCTATGAGTACATAATTCAGAAGAAATACCTTTCATGTCCGTGTAATCCCAGGCAAATGCCCCCTTATATTTGTGTAATAACTTCATTAGCTGCTCTGTTTCAGTGTCTGTTAAATCAGGATTTATGTTTAATGTCTTACCGGGTTCAATTTCAACCGTTACGCTCTTAGATGGGATCGTGTTTAAAGTTTGAGCTGAATCTTCAGGTTCAATCTTTTCTTGTATATCAGTTTCAAAAATTGCAGTTAATTGATTGTGTGTTTCAGCAATGACAGAAGAAGGTTCACAAATAAAGTTATTAATTATTTCATCTTCTATATTGTCTTTAAGAGTTAAAGCTTGTCCTATAGTTAGAATTGGCTGAACAGCATTATCATCATAATCCATCCATATAGAATCTTCATTATTAACTACTGGCGTAGCGTGAGGATAAAGAGTTAACTGCTTTGTTTCATAACCATTAGAAATTGTCATTGAACCAGATCTACAACTTATAAATGCATCAGCTGTGGCCAACCATGGCCTTCCTAGAATTAAGGGATGTCCCCCCAGCTTTGTTTTAGTTTGCAATACAACAAAATCAGCTGGATATTTCCAGGATTCAACTGATATGAGCAGGTCTTCAACAACCCCTTCTGGCTTAATTGTGGAACGGTCAGCTAACTCTAGAATGGTGGGTGTATCTCTGATTGTGTTATTCAGCTGTAACAATTGTGAAGTTTCCAGAGTCATTATATTAATTGCTGCACCTAAATCTACCAAAACTCGGGGGATTACTGCTTTACCTATTTGAACTGTAACAGTAGGATGGCCAGGATCACCATATTTTACAGGAGGGGTTTTTCCGGACATTAATGCAGACAAGTCTCCCATCACATGTACTGTAAGGGGATCCTTGGTTTTCCTACCAGGTTTCTTCACACAAATATCCCTTAATGTTTTGGCATAAATTGGTACATCTTTTAATGCTTGTAAAAGTGGAATCTTAATATACAAATTTTGCAATTCCCCCATAAAATTAAAAGCAGGTGTTTCAGCTGTTTTGGTTAAAACCAAACGCTCGGGGAATGGAGGTTCAGTTAATTCAGCATTTTTGTTAGACGGTGGTTGAGCTTCTTTTTGCTTTTCGGTTTCATTTTTATCTGAATCAGTTACATCATCAATAATAGGCTCTACTACTCTTCCAGATCTCAAGTGAATATCATTACATTGCATAGTAGGGGATATAGACTGATTCTGAATTTCAATAACTTGCACAGCTTTATTGTTGGGGTTAGGATTTGGTTGCGCAGGTAGTTGGGGTCTCATTTGGTTGTTTGGTGGGGCATTTGATGGCAGAGAGAGTGATTGTTGGAATTGCGGCATCTGATTTGGGTATGATTGATTATTCCAACTTGGGTTCCAAGGATTGAAAGGAGGTGGTTGCTGTGGAGGCCAAGGAGTCCACATGGAAGGATCAACAAAGGGAGGGTTTTGCATTTGCATGGGTGGGAAACTCATTTGATTGAAAAGTGGATATTGCATTTGGTTGAAGGGGGAATAGCCTGTTTGGCCAAAAGCAGAATAATTGTTCCAACGATTAAATGGCATACCAGAATTCGTACCTTGCCCTTTAGGTTGCCACTGTCTTCTTTGAGTTAGAAGGTAGACTGCTTCAGCTTCTTCCTCTGTTGGCTGCATCGCTGCTTTTATCCCCGGTAGAGATGGACATTGTTCTGTCTCATGATCTTTCTCACAAAGGGTGTAAACTGGTGCTTTATCTCTTGGGCACTCCCTTAGTGGATGTTTATCTCTACATTTCGGGCAGTAAACAGCCAGAGTTGCTTCTGCCTCAGCCTGCTTCTTCTTAACCTGCAAAGTGTCAATCTGCGAAGCAAAAGAACTTAGCATTTCGGTTTTAAATTCTTCAAGCAAATTACCTATCTTTGCTCTTGTTGCTCCTCCATTGGCTGATTTCTGTACCCTTGAATAGGTGGAATCTCTTATTCTGTTTCTTGCAGCTCCCCTAGAACATCTTTTAGCAAGTTCACAAATCTCATCATATGATTCTTTAGATATATCTCCCTTAGCAAGCATATTTAACATATTTAAACAATCATCCCTTAACCCTCTAAGTAATATTGTTTTGCGAATTTCCTTACTTATATCTGGATGATCGGATCTCTGTATGTTGTATTGCAATCTTTCGATGTAGTCCTCCAAGCTTTCGTCCGATTTTTGTGCCATATTGAATAATTCATCCTTCTTCTCTCTCGTCCGGCAGTAGTCCTGATATTTAAGCAGAAATTTTTGTTTCATTTGCTCCCATGTTGTGATTACCTGGCTTCCAAGGCTCATGAACCATCTCAAGGCATTCCCTTTTAAGGTGGCTGGAAACAGTTTCAACTTTTGAGCATTAGTAACATAATCATAGCTTCTGCATAAAATATCAAATTCAAAAAGAAACTCATCAGGATCCTCAGTAGATAAACCATGAAAGTTAGGTAGGGCAGACAATGGGATATTTTTCATTGTTCCTGCAGGCAGATCACTGATGGGAAATCCCAAGGTAGAAAGAGAATTTTCATCTCTTCTCTCTTCTTCAGGACCTGTACGTCCTCCTCCAAAGAGGAGATTTTCATTGTTGTCTTCCATTGTTGGTCCTCCTACTGCACTTTCTCGATCGTCAGAATCCTCTATTGGTTCTTCAATATTTCCTACTGGTCGTCCAGCGCTTTCTACTATCTCCTCGATGTATTCTTCTATTCTGCTACTTTCCTCTGATTCTTCAGCGCTGACTGCTGGTTCTTCTGTATTTTCAGGACCCACAACTTCTTCTGTATTTTCAGGACCCACGACTTCTTCTGTTCTGTAATCCGACTGAGGGGAACGCTGAAATTTTGACTTCCGAGAACTCAATCTTTGTGATGATTCAGCTTTTGATACAATCTCGTCAATAAACGTTTTTCGTCCTCCCCAGCCCTTGCCACCTGCGCGGTTATTTTTCTTCTGGTTTCCTCGTCCTCTCATACAATCCGCACATTAGGACAAATAGATAAATGCTTTTTGAAATCTATAATTACCCTCCCCGGCAACGGCGCCAAAATGTTGGCCGCTCTAATTGTTTTCACAATTTGAGCTCCACATAAATTGTCAACCCGAGAAGGTCTTTTTATTCCAAAGGTAATAACGCACTGGATATGCTCAATTTCAAAAGCAGTTCAATGTTGT
>Ga0115853_100142_pt1 | contig 19946 bp, 15 predicted proteins | sample InSIn5gowninarea_FD_83867 | JGI IMG/M metagenome (GOLD analysis project Ga0115853, IMG submission 83867)
AAAAGGGAGTCTGTCAGAGTCGTGAGGCCCACCATTGTAGGATGGACTATCGAAGGAGACACGATCGAAGTGAACAGATAGCCTGGTTAACGCAGTGTGGCGCTTTCGGAGAAGTTCAACAGCCGCCTCCATGCCCACTATGTTCTCTTCATCTACGTAATTGTGATCCTCATTGGAATAGTCGATGGAGTTTATATTCGGCATCATGTTTATAAGCCCCTCAAAATCTTCCGCTTGCATATCCCTGCAGGAAATGTCAATTTGTTCAAGAGTGCTTAGGTCGACGGAAGGTTCAGGCTTGAACAACGAGCTCTCATACGCAATGACCAATCGTTTGAGTGATGGCAGAGGCAACATATGCTGTATTTGCTCTAATGGATGGTTTCTGTATCTCCTTTCAAACGAGTATAGTTCCAAGGCCTCGAGAGCTGGTAACAATTGACCACGTTCAAGCTTCCACTTCTTGGGATCAAAGAACTTGATTCTTTCGTTGTCCTCGTCGAAGAAGATCGATATACTTTCAAGGTTTCGCATGTTGAGTAACAAGTACTCGAAAAGAACGGTTGACATCGCTTCTTTCTTTCTTGGGAGTGCAGACGACGCAGACAGGCAGTCGGTAGAAAGCCAGGTTTTCCAAATAGAGCACGCGCCTTCACAAGATCATAGTCAGGGATATTACCAATCCGAACATGATTCGTATGCAGAGCAAGGTCAGGGTCATCTGAGATTGACCTAGCAAGAAGGGTCATATCACAACTCTCTGTGCAGATTCGTCGGTATAGATGTGGCCTGAAAGTTTTGTAGAGGTATTTCGAAGTATACATAGACTATGTAGAGTTTTCAGCTCTGGGTACTCGATGTCTTCGTTGCCATAATCACAAACATGACTGCAGACAATCTCGACCACCTCGACAGGCAGACCGAGCAGAGACATGGCGAGAGTTCAACGAACAGTGAATTGGTAGACTGATTAGCTTGAAGAGGTGAAGCAAAGCAATAAATTGAAAGGTAGAAGTTACGGTTGGCAGAGAGGACCAGCAATGCCGAGGTAACAAACAATTTCTCAAGCCGGCCAACGGACGACGTGTTTACCTAGCCGACCTCTTGCCCGAGCATAAGGCGACAATAGTAAGTTGACAACGTCAAGACAAGATCTTAAGGTCGATAAATCAAATAGCACGCGTAATTTAGAGAGCAGAGCTGAAGACTGACAGCCATGGCTAGCAGCTAAGGAGTATTCCATGTTGATCTTTCATGGTCGGCCTACCATCACAGCTTAGGAAATGTAGCTATGAAACCATCGACAAGCTCCTGTCTTCCTTTCTCGTCTCTGACACCATAAAATCGTAGGTCCTTTGCTATCACTGCGGGAACATCTCCGTCAAGCCATTCATCCGGAGGGGCGGTCTTGAGCAAAGCAACTAGCTCCTTTCTGCGATCCGCTTCACTCAGCTTAGTAATCTTAGAGATGTACTCCCTGTACAGCTTCTCCCTGTCTTTGTCCGCAAGGTGACGATCCATCATTTCCGGAGCTTTCTTCCACTTCCTCTTGAACTCTGGCCAGTATAGCTTTGGCGTAGCGTTTTCGCTCAGGAATTTCAGATATGCTACCTTCGGATCCGCCTTCTTGCCCTTACTACCTATGTCTCCATTTCCGTTCGTAACGCCCTCTTCGGCCGTATTTGCGTTCCGTTCAGCAACACGATCTCTGGACCAAGAGTCGAAAGCTGACCGTCGAGAGGACATGTTTGGCAATGACAGCCAGCGATCATCACTGATCAAGGCATTTGCAGTGGGTGTATTTGTGTCTATCAAGGCATCGAACGTGGAAAATGGAGAGATGTGGTGGTCATCAAGCAACGAACGAAACCGAGCTTGTTGGTCAGCTGCCGTCAATTCCATACCACCTTGTTCATCCTCATCGACAAAGTCGTCGGGGTAGTCGTAGCCAGGGTCTTCTTCATCCGCCTCCATCGCTGCGATCTGCCAGGCTATATCATCTTCATTGAACTCTTGAGGTCCTGCTGGAGGTTGTTCCTGGTTCACAAGGTTTTCATGGTCTTCGAGCCGCGGACGTTTTGGGTTCGTCTCGTCTTCAGCTTCATCGTCTGTAACTTCAACTTCTTCGTACTCGTCGCTGTCGTAATCGTCGTCCGCTCGAGCCTGATTGTCGTTACCAGGCTCAGTCTCTGGCTTGGACTGCAGCTCGTCTTGGTTTTGAGATTGCTTCTGCGCCTCCTCCTTCTGCGTCTTTTGCTCCTCGGCTCTCTTCTTGGTTTCCCACTCAATTCGGTCCATGTCTATGACTGCCATCATGACCTCACTTGGGAACTTCCACAGACTTTCCTTTGTTTCAGTGTTGTAAACGAAGCGTCGCCCCAGCTTCGTCTTGACTAAAATCCATGGCTCACAATTCGGTATTGCTGCCTTCGACTTTGATCTGTCCCCTTGTCTATTCGGTCGCGATCGATCCTGGTAACTTCTGCCACCAGTGAAGTGGCCTGGTGCTCGTTGCGACGGATCATTATGCTTATGAAATTCTTGCAAGACATTGATTGAGGCTTGAACTTCTCGGTCGCCTTCGGTCGCGCCATAGTCGATCTGCAGATCTTCTTTTGGAGGTGGTGCAGTGGGCCGAGTATATGTAGATTGCTTAGTCTGTGCGTTGTAATAATACGAATGACCTGAGGGTGCCTTGTGTTCTGTCCATCCTGGTGGGAGGGACGAAGCTGCAGCAGGTCTGTTTTCAGTGCGATGAGTCGACTTGAGCATTTCGCCCTTACTACACAAGTAAACTTGTGAGATTTCGCTGAGATACGCTCTTTAAACAAGGTACATACTTTTACAGATGTGCTTCTCAATTGTACAGTAACAGACCGAGAAAAAGATAGCCAATCGGAGCGCGTCATTGAATCAGACTGGGGTCCTTCAGACGCGCATCAATTGCCTGCCTTCCACTGTGCAGCGCTGAGCGACTTCTGACAACGTCGACTATTGCGCCAGTTCACCACTCCCCTTAACCTCATACCTCCCACAACGCATTCACCTCATCACGTCGAATCAGCATGTCACGCAGATACGATTCACGAGTCAGTCCAGGAAATTCACGTCTGAGACAATGGCTAACAGTTGTATAGACTACCATTTTCTCGCCTGAAGGCAGACTGTACCAGGTCGAATATGCACTCGAAGCTATCTCACATGCCGGCACAGCTCTGGGGATATTGGCCACAGATGGCATTGTCCTCGCAGCCGAACGAAAAGTTACAAGTAAACTGCTAGAACAAGACACTTCCGCTGAGAAGCTATACATTCTAAATGAGTACGCCATGGTAAACGAATTGGATGATACTCAGCTAACAAGTACAGCAACATGATCACCGCCGTAGCAGGCATGACAGCAGACGCCAATATCCTAATCAATTACGCCAGACAAGCCGCACAACGATACCTCATTACCTACAACGAAGATATTCCTTGTGAACAGCTGGTACGGCGGTTATGTGATCTGAAGCAAAGCTACACACAACACGGTGGTCTTCGACCTTTTGGCGTATCGTTCATCTATGCTGGTTGGGATCCTCAGAGACAATTCCAGCTATATCAGAGCAACCCGAGTGGTAATTACGGTGGATGGAAGGCAACCGCTGTTGGTGCGAACAATGGCAGCGCTTCAAGTCTGATGAAGCAAGATTACAAGGAGGACTGCACTTTGAAGGAAGCCTGCAGTTTAGCGATGAAAATTCTGAGCAAAACCATGGATTCCACGAAGTTGAGCAGTGAGAAGATTGAGTTTGCGACTGTAGGTAGGACGAAGGATGGCACAATCTACCACCACATCTGGAGTGGAAAGGAAATCGACGCGCTGTTGAGTGAAGAGGGTCTCGCAAAGGAGGAAGAAGAGTCCGGCTAGAGCTGATGGTACAAACCGACCATTTGAAGCGACAAAGGCGTCCGGAGCAAGATAGCATAGGCGGTTTAATGTCGAAATCCAGGCTGGATCAATGAAAACCTTCACATCGAAACCGGAGTGATTTGTGAAAGCAGGATCAGATGCTGCTTTGAAAGACAGGTACAACCCTTCACATTCACTGGGCATTTCTCGAGACAAGCTCGTTACAGAGGTTGCCAATTTTTGGATAGATCTCACGGATTGCCCCCAGGCCTAGCGGGATTCAAAGTCGGGCTTTACTTGAGTCTGTCTCCATGCTGTTCTTCACATCGACTTTGCGCAGCAAGGTTTTCCTTCTCCAATCACTGTTTCCATTACTCTCCCGCTGCCTACTTTCATGATGGGTTGTACTGGAAGCATTACGAAACTGGTCGAGGTTCTTTGATTACATTGGCAGTTCCAACAGACGACTACTTTATCTCTGCTATTGACCATCATGACCGTTACCGTCTGACCTTGTTGTGCCAAAAACACTAACATTCTTTGCATTGACCTGGGCTCACAGTTGTTCAATCCCTCAAACCATACTCGTGAATTATCCCACTAACTTAGGATGGACTAACTACGCAGTGCAAAGCAGTCTCTCTTGAATCCAGATACGATCTCGGTTACCAGGGGACTATCAATTAAAACAAACAACTCCAATCAGTACAATGCTTTCTGTTGAGGAGTTCTGTGGCTTTTAGACAGCATTACGGTGTCAAATCAAGGACATATGCCCCTGCGAAGCTTCTCGAACATTGCTTACAACGAAGTCCAAACGTTCATGATGAAGAGGAATGTTGGCGGCCAATCCTGCAAAGACCTCAGAGCCACAACGCAATCTCACCTCACAGGGCTGTACTGGAAAGGGCGTACACGAATTGATTGACTCATATACTTCGGTGTTACAGTATTACTTCAACCCAACACCACAGACGCTTCCAATACCCAAGATCGAAGTCCAACGTGCTTCGAGCAAAAACCTTCAGTCATTGATCTACGTGAGACAAAGATCAATTTTACCAGCACCGATCTCCAAAGACCTGGATTGGCAGCCATCACTCAGCCAGACAGCCCCCTCATACCGAAGACACGGTACTTGATCACAGAACCTTCGACACCAGAGCAGACTGCTGCTCGTCAGAGCTCAGCAAATCCAACTATCCGGAACGCCTGTACCTCGAAGACAATCAATGGTGTATATATCAGCAGCCTGCAGCCGTACTTGAAACGCACAGGTACAAACCCCTCCAACTCAGATCCCAACACTTAAAGCTCAAGACAGCAGTCGAAGCACCCATGGACTCCTGGCATATATCAAACATACCACAATGACACGCCGCTGTACGGCATTCGCAACAGCGACAGCAGTGCCAGAATGAGCAGCGACGTAATATAAACCATGGCACTCACTCCCATTGTGTCCATCAAACACACCCATCACATTGCATTACAAGTCATTTCGTCCGAACCACCTGCCTCTCCCTTCCCTCAACAACCCTCACATACCACAGACTACCTAACCTTACCTACTCCAGTACTTCCAAATACCCACCTCTCCGTGCACCTGTGCTCCACAACAACGTGAACAAACCAAAACCGAACCACAATGCAGTGCAATATAGTACACCACCACGCTATCCACCCATCCTCTCTACCTACTCACTCACCCACCTTACTCAACCTATCAACATAAAACCCACACTTCTCCATCCATCTCTATTCCTATTTCCTTCTCTCGCCGGAAAATATTTCCCTACATAGATCTATCCGTAACGCGCTCATGTCATCTGAAGTCATCTCATCTCATCTCCATCTCAAATCTATACATGTGGCCGAAGAAGGGCCGAAAAGTCAAAAACCTAACACACCATAGAGGTAGCTCCTACAGTAAGGTGTATGGAGAAGATAATGAAGACCGAACTCCACCGGAAAGAAAGAAATACAGGAGCAGTAGGAAATGGTTAACAATGTGCATGACCTTTTACTGCAGTACCGTACAAGTGTGATGGACATGTGCTCTGCTCTGCTCTGCTCGGCCCAGCCCAGCCCGGTCGGAAAATAAGCATGGGATTTGTTAAATGCAGGGACATGAAGATCATTGTGCTGTGCTGCATGTGTTAAACGTGTCAAACGGACACGCGGACATTATTTATACAGTGTGTAGGGAGACAAAGACGATGGCGCATGCAAGCAGGAAACTGTAGACAAGTCTCAAAGTGAGAGAGGAACAGGTTTACACCTGCTAGCTTGCATTTAAATCGTGAAGCTGTAAAATTAATTTAATTAAAAGCGTAGGTTGCTATAGCCTTTGCGACCTCCTTGCGCTCGTGCTGCCGTCCCTTCTTCCCTCCTTCGCTTCCATGTCCAATCCGTGTATGTATGTACCGCACAGCACAGCACAGCACAGCTCAATCCACTTTTTATAAATAAAGCAATTGCTCACTCATATCCCATCCATAGTCTATACCCTCATCCATAGCATATAGTGTATTCGTGAATATTATGTCCCTATTCAAGCTGTACGATCTGTGCATTCCCATCTCTCAAACTGCAGCCATTTCGTGTCGTAAAATTCTATAAATATGCCCGTGTCATGCAAGGAAATCGCTGGTATTGCTGGTATTGCTGCTTGTGTTCGCGCTGATACTGAAATATACGTAGCTCGCGAAGCATTATTTTTGCTTCGTCTATTTGGCATCATGTGGATAACTGTTAGGCCGTTTCTTCTTGGTCGTCATCAATGTCCAAACGTTCCGATCCAGCTGTTGCTAACGCCATTCATGCCCTGTGGTCTGATGATATCAATCGGCACGCTCGTCCCAGTTACCATATCGATTGCAGATTCGTGGTCTTGTTTCTTCCTCCTAGAGGATAATAATGTGGGTGTTTCGATATCGTCGGTTGTAGCTGTCTCATATGGTTTTGGAGTTTCGGCATCAGGACTTGCGAGTTCTTCATCTAGCTCGAAGAAGCCGACGTTCGCGGTCGCATTGATGTTATCTGCTAGAGAGCCTGGATACTCGGTACGGCAGCGCGAGGTTGGTTGCACTAAATCTATGATGGGCGTGGCTGCTCTTAATGGGCCGGGACTCAAAGGCGGTGATCGGATGTTTTTCCGTTCTGCACGCTGTTGACTGATCATGGAATAGCGTTTGTGAATGTAGGCGTCCTCGTCGACTTTGTTGAATGATTCCGATTCTGCTGGACTGAGACTATCAGAGGTCGAGGCTCCGTTAGGAAGGAAATGTGTTGATGATGTGCCATGTTTTGGACTGAAATAGCCGTCTTCTAGAAACTCAGCTGTCGACGGTTGCTCTATTACACTGTCGTTTGGTGGAGGTAGGAATTCAGCATCTCTTTCACATACGAGGTGAAGATCGCCCATGCCCATTCCTACTTCATCTGGCGATGTTACTTCGGGAATGACTTTTCGTTTCCGTCTGCCAAACGGGTCAAGAGGAGTATTTTGACGAACTATACGTGGTCGAGGAGAGTTATTTTCTGAGTTTGTCGAACGTGGTGAAGTTATGCTGTCCTCTTCACCAATTTCGAGTGGCGAGCCTTCTTCGTAATCGCTGCTTGGTTCAACAATGGCGCGATCAGCCAGTTGAAAGGTGACGTGTTTGCGCTTGCCACTTGATCTTTTCCTGCCATTTACATTCCGGATAATTGGAGGTAGAGTAGTTCTATTAACTGCTGACGGCGAGGTATAAGCTCGTTTATTGGTGACGATATGGAACCCTTCTGATATGGACGAGGCTGTTGGTAGGGAAGATGCTTGCACCGGCATCGTTTCAATCACCAAGCGATCTATTGGAGAAGCTGGCTCTGTTTGCGTACCTTCGGCTGGTCTGGACAGTCTATCATCCATTGAATCTAGGAGTGGGAGAAAGTCCGGTACGAAAACTCCAGTAAATGCATCTTTGCGTGGTTGTTGTGGTGAAAGGACCGCTTTTCCTCGAGAGGAAGATTGCTCAATTGGGATTGTGGTTTTCTCGGTTGTTATGGGTAGTTGGGCCGTTGGCGTAGGAGGGGTGTAGAGAGCATGTGACTGCTGAATAGTTTCACCTCGGATGTTGGTAGGATTCAAGGATATGGTAGGGTGTGTAACCTTGGACCCGGCTTTTGGCTTGATTAGCTGGATTGAAGCTGACGACTGCCTGACATGATGGGCACCAGAGCTTCGGGCATGTTTTCCACATCCATTGAGTAGGTGATCGTTCCTCTGATCTTGATGCGGTTGAGCTCGTTTCTGTCTCGTAGCTTTCAACTCGACCTCAAAATCTCGAAACTCTTTATCCTTTTGTGCTCTGAACCGTGCTACATCTTCGTCCAGTTCCCTTCTTTTCTGTTCTAGCTCTTTTATGATATCTGAATCGCTATCCGAGTCTCCAGTGTACTCGGGCGAAGGCAGTGAGTGCTGCATCATGTAGGAGGGGGTGGTATTTCGGTGCATCTCGAACGAGATTTGTGAAAGGTGAACCTGCTGTGAACCTGATAGCAAAACATGAGAAAGACGGTTACGAATATTGTCGAACAAGACGGCAGACTCGACACGACCAACTATGATGGTGAACTACGTGTCGACGGGGTGTTTGGTGGACGCAGCAGAGGTAGGTCGAGGGGAGGTGAGAAGTGGTGGACAGTATACGTGTACAGGTGAGACGGTGGAGAGGATAAATTACTATATGTGAGGGTGAAGGCGATGCTGGTACGGAGTAGCTTTTTGGTAGCGCTGAACTCACTTTCACTTTTCTCGCGGTGAGCGATGCTTCGAGGTGGGCTGCTGGAAGTGCCAGGATTGCAGGTCAGAACGAAAGCCACCAGCTCCACACTCAGCCGGCTGTGAGGAATGATAGGCTCTGGTAGCCGTGATCTACCCGGCGACGACTTGCCATTTGGATGCATGCCAAGGACCTATTATGCTTGTATGGATTCTTCCATCTGACCTCAGCCATATGTTTCGGAGGTCCTCGTGCTGCAAGACCGATGAAGCTACTGAATAAAACTTCCGAAAGGCATCCGAGTGCGCCGTCATAGGCAAGCTCTTTCGCTGCAAATAATACTGAGACCTACTGTAACACGCATCTGCAACAACATATGTCGTGTCACTCACAGCAAGGCATTACAAGTACGTTGTGTGTGAACTATCGAGTCGTGGGCACACAAAGAGAGTGCTCGACGTTACTCGAACTAGCAGGATATGATGCAAAGCTGGTTCACGTTTGACCTTGTTGGATGACGAGCACTGTATTCACGTCGCAACGGCTATTGCAAGAATAGCGAAAAGACGCCGAAGTGCAGTGTGATTTGCCTATTGCTCGACTCGTACATTAGCACCGTGGGGGTCTTGCATTTTCCACCAGCACGACATCAAGGACAAACCTCAGCCACCACGCCGCCAAGCCACTCCACTTGCTGCATGCGCATGTGAGAAGGCTTCTTCAGCTTCGGCGTTGCTACGTACCAACACCGATGGTTTTGCAATGAATCTTCCCTATAGTAACGTGGCAAGAACTTGAACGAGAATAATTTCTTTCCAGTGTAAAGCTTTTTGGGGGGTGAACAACCCGCGGGTTCCTTGGCTTTTTTTCGGGACTCGGCATATTTCCACGGGATCCGGTACTTGGTAATTCAATTAGGTTGGTCCTCCACTTTCCAGAAGACACGCTAGTGGCAGTGGTAAGAAACATTCTAGAATTTCTACGCCGTTGGCAGATCTTGTGACTACATCGCTTAATGGCTATTTCGGCTTAGTCACTTGCTGACATTAATTTCCCGCAGATGGGCTCTCTGGAAGTGAGCTTAAGGAGAGGTCAGCTGAGTTCTCTAAAGTTCTAGACTTGCTGAGGCTGAACTTTTTGAGAAGGGGCGTTCGGCCGCAATTCCGCTGGTTCGATTCTTTGAGACCCAAACAGCACATACAATACTGGGAGCCGTGTTCACGACCATGCAGGGACTATGCAGTTGCTCTTTACCTGGAGAAGTTTTGAGGACTCCCAATTCAAGACCCTGATCTCATGCTGCTGATAGATCTGAAACCATATTACCCTGTTTTATGTCAAGCCTTGACCATGATGAAAGGTCTTCGTACGGAACAAACAGAGTTCGGGTGGAAGGGTACCTCGGTATATCCATCTGATGAGATTATACTTTCAACCCAGTGGCCCTCTCCCGATACTCAGTGACAGTGAGGTTGACCTCTAGGATGAGGTAAATCGCTGGGGTTGAACTCCACACTTTCGCTGGAGGTGAAAACACTTAACTTTCCACAACACTGGTGCTCATTGAGCTGAAAGTGATGGATATGAATAGACACGTTCATCTGGGAATACGACATTGCTGCCGGTAAGCATAGATGTGTGGGAGGATATAAAATGACTAAGAATATATCGTTATGTGTGACACGTCAGGAAGAAAGTCAATCGCACTCATACAGGATGAATTCGAGCAAAGAAGTCACTATAGATTAGTACTCACACGTTGTATTTGGCAGCTTACCTTACCAAGTATACCAAAAACATTCAATGACCAGCATTGGACTTACCTATTATTATTATACGATTTCGAAGCTCTGCCTTTCAGGTCCTTGACCTACTTACGTTCATGCCTATCGCCAACTCGCGCCAAATACTTCTCCATAACCATTTTCTGAAACTTTTCCTTCTCTTCCTTCTCCTTTCTTCTCACAGCACGACGTGCCTCTCTGTACCCGTCGTTGCCACTATACTTTGCAGCGGGATCATGATCTGAGAACTGCTGAACTCCGAAAGCTGTTCCACGGTTGGCAGGATCACGCGCTGAGCGACGTACAGACTTCAATGAACGATTAGGCTTACCTTGTTCCTTGGCTTGCTTGGTTGCTGGATGCGCCTTGCTATCGGGTGAAACCGGCCGAGGATCTGCGTGGCCGGGTGAGGGTCGCGAGGGCACCTGCTGTAATCGGGAATGGCTAGAATGCGGGTCGTTAGTGGGACCCGGATTGCTTCGTAGTGGGTGAGGGTGGTCATGCGACGGCTGGACGAAAGTTTGGCTTATGTTGCTGTGCTCGACCGGCTCTGGGGCCGATGGCTCTTTTGACTTTGGTCGATGCAGTTGCCATTGAGCATGATCGGGTAATGTTGGTTGTCCAGCAGCGAACCACATACTCGAAGCACTTGCTGGCAAGGGTTTGCGCTTCACAAGCTGCTGTTGCGGTTGCGGCTCGGGAGTGGGACCGTTGACATCGATCACTCTTGGCTTGGCAATCGCAACTGCAGTCGCAGTGACGATTATCGGAGGCTCGAAGTCAGCATTTGATGCTAACTCGGCAGCCGTCTCAGCTGCGGTTTCACGCTCGCCGACTGCTCTCAATTGTGCCAAAGCATCGGCCGTAAATCCTCCTAGCGATTCGTCTTCGTTGTCTGAATCACAGGTGATAATTCTAGTACGGCGATGCTGCTTGGAACGACGCTTAGCCTCGGTCCGTGGACTGGCCGGTTCCTCTTCGACATCTGACGGATGGCGACCTGGCAGTATTTTGATATTGCTTGTGTTAATTGAGGTCATCGAGATTGAAGTTGTTGTTGTCGTTGTCGGAACGTGGGATCTAGGCTCACAGGTTAGTGAGGTAGTAGGGTGGGACTTACCGGTGGTGGTATCGCTAGGGTCACGAGCAGGTTGGCGTACACCACCCACACGCAAGGGGGTAGGCAATCGTCGCAGCGGCTTGCTCCGCATACCCTCTGACTCAAGAGGCTCAGCAAGAAGCTGTGGCTGCTTCCAACCAGGACGTAGCTCAGGGATAGGTGGAAGTGGTTTGCTGAAGTTGGGTTGGTGACGTCCACCAGGTGTACCGCTGATCGTATAACGATTTCTGGCTGTAGCAGTGATCGGTTCTTGGCGACTCGACTGCTCATGATAGGTATGTGCCTGGGGCTTAGGTTTGGGCAGATGCAGCGCATCATAGCTAGTGCTGGACTTACCTGAAGTTGGCAGCACCTCAAATCTCTCGCACAAAGGATGTTTCTTCCCCGGCACCAATTTGCTCGGATGGCGCAGCGTTGGCGACGCAATCCCTTGCTGAGCAACATTCTTGTGCCCAACATTAGCCGGATTGAGACACTCACGTGCTTTCCACGCCTCCAGCTCCCCAGGCGCAGACTTCACCACCTTACCCTTTTTCAGCTCCTCTCCCTCCCCCTCACTAAGCAGATGCATATACGCACCGCCCTCCCCATCAACCCGCCCTGGCGCTGATCCAGCCTTCACGCCCGCAGCATAAACTGGTCGTTCACCCTTTCCCAAATGAACCCGCGCATAATCCAGTGCATCATTTACGATGCAGATATACGAGTCGCGACTATGCTTCTCGTCCTCTGAGACACCGAGAACCGCACCCACAGGCAGGCGCGGCATAGAGACAAGATCGTGGTCCACGGCTAACTTACCGAGAGACTTGCCGACGGGGCCGTTACGGATGCGGGCTTTGAGAGAGTTGTGTTCTGCGGGCTTGGCTTTGCAAGGGAAAAGGTTTGAGGTTGGGGCTGTTGTGGTGGTTGATGCTTTGGGGGTTCTGGGGTAGGGTGAGGTGGTGGGTGAGGATGTGTGCAATGGTTGTGCATTAGAAGGACGGGATCGCTGGGGTTTTTTGAGTTTGTTGGTGGTGTGGTGCTTACCGTGTGATGGTGATGGTGCTGCTGGGCGGGAGGAAGGGAGGGTGATGGGACATTCATCGGGCTCAATTGGGTTTGTGGATGGGATGGTGAGCTTTGGTAATTGGGGACGTTCGGAGGCCAGCTCCGAACGGCTCTGTGTTGGTTCTGCTCGCGTTGACATAGCAGCTTCGTATGACTGTGTCACACCGCGAAGACGGAATGTTAGATGTGGCTGCTCCTGCGGCCCGCGCAGACGAGTCTTTGTTGTGGTGGTGGTAGACATGCCAATATATATTTCTTTAAGAACCTGTCTTGGAAGTATATATTGTAGCTCGTCTGTTCTGTGTTTCAAAATGTCTACGAGGAAAGTACGAGGACTGAATATGGAAAACCGAGTTCTTTTGTACAAGCGGCGCACGAACCGAATTCTGAATTTGTCCTTGTTGAAAGTGTACAACGACCGAGTAACAACAATGCCTTTGTCTCGACAACAAGATCTGTTCCTGCGCACCTCTTTGTTGTTTTGTCGCATTGTCAAATGATGATGAGATATGGTTTTTGGCTTTGTTGCGTTTTGTTGCTGCTGGACTGGAGAGCTTTGTCATGATAATTGACGGGGTGATGAATATGGATGTTAACATGGTTAAGCCATTGAACGGAAAAGAAGAATGTTGAGGAGGTGCTTCGGTATACGTGGTTCATTCAACTCCATGTTGCTCGGTCAAATTGGCAATCTGTAATAATGGTTCGAAACAAATTCTGCTTGGCGTTTCTATGTGCTTTTTGTATACAAACAAATTACACCACCTGGGTATCCTCGAGTATGATTCTATGTCGTCAAAAGTCAAAGCTTGAATATCTCCCGACTCAGATCAGTGGCGATTCTGACATTGGTTTGGTGTTGTGAACGCTGCATTGTCTTCCGTTCATACGACCACGCCGTCAACAGAGTTTCTGTGGCCCTCACCATTGACAACAGCATGACCGTTGATACTGACCTTGTCGGTGATGTCTTTGAGCATGCCAGCACTTGCAGCCATGAAGCCAAGATATGGCGGACTAGGTCGCAGCACACGGCTCAGATACTCTGGATGGAATTGAACACCAACAAAGAAAGGGTGATCTTTCAATTCCACGATTTCCATCCGTTCGCCCTTGTCATCCTTTCCAATGAAGTTGAGACCTGCCTTGGACAGTTTCTCGATGTAGGCAGGGTTGACTTCGTATCGATGTCGATGCCTCTCATTGATATGAGCTGCCCCTCCATACAGTTTTCGCAACCGAGACCACTCCGAATCTGGTTGGAAGTGAGTGGGTCGAATGCCGAGTCGCATGTTGCCACCCATAGTCTTTGCATCAATTTCTGGCATAAACATAACTAACCTATCGGCGGCTTGAGCATCGAACTCTTCAGAAGTTGCATCTTTGATACCCAATTCAGACCTCGCATATTCAATCACTGCGATCTGCATGCCGAGACATATACCAAGGTAAGGCTTCTTCTTCGTGCGAGCCCACCGAGCAGCTGCCATCATGCCTTCTGTACCTCGGATACCAAACCCTCCAGGTACCAGAACGCCATCTGCAGTGCAGAGTAAGTGCCAGGCCTTGTGGAAAGTCTCCGGCGAAGTTGCGAGCATATCTTGCTCCAAGCTCGAAGCATCAATCCATTCAATCTTCAGCTCTCGATGACATGCCATGGCACTGTGCTCTAGAGACTTGATGACTGATAGATAGCTATCATGCAAGTTGGTGTATTTTCCGACTAAAGCAATGGTGATCTTCTCCTCAGGCAAATACCTTTCACGCGCACTGGTCAGGGCCTTCCACGACTTCCAGATGCCTTGTCCTTTGTCCGAAAGTGATTTAGGTATCTCGTATTCATTCAGCCGTAACACGGTAGACAGCTGGTTGATCAGACCTTGTTTCTCAAGTAGAAGAGGAACATGGTAGGTAGAGAACACGTCGTGGACCGCAACGACTTGATCAAAATCAACTTGACAAAACATGGCGACTTTGTTGATGGTTGACTCGAGTAATGGCTCCTGACATCGACATGCGATCTATGAGCTGGTCAGTATGGAATTGGCAGCAAGGACTGTAGAGACGGGTATTACAAGATCGGGCGAGAGACCCGCAGCTCGCACATCACGGATGGCTTGTTGTGTGGGTTTTGTCTTTTGCTCACCGCTGATAACAGGTACCAACGATACATGAATCTGTAGAAAGTTGTCCTTTCCTGCTCTTCTTCGCAACTGCCGCATAGCCTCCACGAATGGAGCACTTTCTATGTCGCCGACTGTGCCGCCCAATTCGATTATGCAGACGTCTGGCTGTTCGTTCGTATCATCGACAGGTACTTTTGCAACGTTCTCAATCCAGTCTTGAATGGCGTTAGTGAGGTGGGGCACAACCTGGACAGTCCGTCCTAGATAGTCCCCTTTTCGCTCCTTGTCTATAACATGCTGATAGATCTTTCCCGTCGTTATGTTGTTATTTCGTGTCAAGGTGATATTCAGGTATCGCTCGTAGTTCCCAAGGTCCAGATCGACCTCACCACCGTCATCAAGGACGAAGCACTCCCCGTGCCTATGCTAGGTCAGAATGTACTCGAGGAGCTAAATTGAGGACTTGGGCATACTCCGTCGGTGCCATGGTACCCGCATCGATGTTGAGATATGGATCTATCTTGATTGAAGAAACGTGCTCCACTTGTCAGTACTATAATAACATAACATTCATGGAGACATATCTTGAGACCGATCGTCTTCAAAAGTAAGCCAGTGGAGGAGGCTGTCCGCATATAATCAGCTATAATCCTGCAGTTCTCCGAGAAATCCTCACCTATCACACCCTTTCCAATGCCGCTAATAACACCTGCTCAAATCAACATTGACGCACCAAACGCAGACAATAGTATGTCATACCTCCTGACACAAGCACGTACTTCATGGCTGCGGTTTATTGAGAAGATTGGCTTGGTAGCGGTACCTACCCGGCTCAATGCCAGGCGGGAGGAGCAGAAAGCGTCCTCGAGGCATGCCACAAAAATTCTATGCCGCACCACTAAACGCGTCCAACACGCGCGCCGCCGCGACGTCAGTGGTCTTGGCACGGTTGTGTACCCACTTTACATTGCATTGTTGTTCACATGTCTGTTGGAACACCAACTCGTTCTCCTTTTTGTGAAACTGTGGTCGACTAGAGTTAGATACATTGAAATGCGGAATTTTGGCACTTGCAAACACGGAAATGCCTCAGTTGACACATGCACAATGTGTAATTGGCAACAAAACAAGACACATTGTACCAAAATCACTATTCTAGCTGAAATATTGGACATTTTGATGTCACTGCTTTAGACTCTTGATCTGCTCAACAAGATCCGAGATGGTACTTGACATCTGCGCCATTTGTTGCGTCTGCTCCGCCATAATAGTCTTCAAATTTCTCAATTCCCGTTCCAAGCCAGCAACTTCTCCTGAGCTTCCTCTACTCTCCTCAATCGACGACGATGATGCTGGTGCTGGTGCTGTCCTTGTAGCATCGGCGGTGGCTGCCGTAGTTTGTGTAGGTACTGGCATTCCCTGCCTAGTCGATGTAGACGTTGGTGCTGGCTGGAGTTCGGGTTCTGGTGGTGGCTGTACTGGCTTGTCGGGTTCAATAATATCATGCTTCGGTAGTGCTGGGGTGGAGCCTCCAACATCTTCTTCCACGACATCCGCTGGCACGGATTTCGTAGCTATTCGTTCTGTCGGCTTTTGAACTTCTTCGAAACTTGAGTTGTCGTCCTCGTCTTCCTCCATCTCGTCCTTATCAGCAAACTTATCGACCATTGTGGACATGGATGCGCCTTGTTCTTTCATTGAGGCGGGTGGCACTCTGACTGCTGCTTGAGGCGGTTCGACCACAATCGGTGCCTCTTGCTTCTTCGTGGTTACGGGAGCTGGTGTGGATTCTATCTTCGATGGCGCTGCCCTCGGTGGACTCTTGACTTGGTCTGCTGGGACTTCATTAAGACCCTTTCCCTCAAAGAGGTCTTCCATTGAGATTTTTGGCGGGACTCCTTCCCCACCCTCGAAGTATTCGTTTGCGCTCATTGCTGACTTTAGGCCGATGGTAGGGGGGTAGATGTCGTCTTGGAATGCGTCTGCTCGCCTTGGCACAATGAACGATATTGGTTCGATGTATGCGTCGTTGACTGTCTTGTAGCCCCTCATTACCTCGTTCTCGTGCGTGTTTACTCCTCGTTTAGGTACAAAAGCAACGCCCCTCTGCGGATCCGCGCTCTTGTATTCCGACAGGTACTGAAATTCATCGTTCTCGTACTCGTAGTATCTAATATTACCATCACCCTTACCAGCAAGATACAAACATTGCGTCCCATCATCCCAAAACGGCATGCAAACGCCTGAGATAGAGTCCAACATTTGGAACCCTCCGACGGGTTCGCGGGGAGCCTTGATATCCCACAAGGCAAGCTGCCGGTCACTCATACGGGAGAAGCCTGTTGTGGCTATTCGGTCGTGCTCGCCCATCCATACTGCTCTGCTGTTCTTGGCTCCTGCGTGGCCAGTTGTTTCAACTGCAGGTTTTTCTTGACGAACATCCCAGACGCGGAGTTTCTTGTCACGAGATGTGGTGACAAGGAGAGAACCGTTCGTGGACCAAGACAGGGATTGGATAACTTCGTTGTGTCTGAGAGTCAGCTTGCTGGATCCGGCTTCGATATCCCAGAGTTTAACAGAGAAGTCGCCTGACGAGGATGCGATTACGTTTTCGGCAGCAGGGTTGAAGAGGACATGGCCGACCTTCCTACCAAATGTAAGGTTCTGGTCTTGCCGGATTAACTGCGTACTCACCTGGAATGACCTGCCAGCTTGCCCACAGGCGCAATGTCTTTGATCTCATCTGGTGGTAGATCAGGATGTACTGTGAAGTCGTCCGGCACTCTCCACAAGAAAACCTTGCCATCATCCGAACCTGATGCTAGTAACGAATCATTGAAAGGGTTCCTGTATCTCTTAGATCTTGTGCCACACAAAAGCGATAGGCATCGTTACCAGTCCGTATCGAGTACGACTGCAGTGTGTCCTCTAAACAGCGGGATCTTGTCCGGAACTCTTCCCCTTTCTGAGACCGGTATAACGGCAAAGGCACCACCTCCGCTTGCATCCCAATTGACAGAAATGTACTCTGGATTGGCCTTGACGTCGTTAGAGCTCGGGTCTTGCGAACGGCGGATGTGTGCAATTGTACCTTAACGAGATTGGAATCCCAGGCATTTCGAGAAACCTTCAGGTTATCGTAGCATTGTTCCTCCTCCGTGTCAGCATTATTGTAATCCAGCAGGTCCGGTGGCTGCTCACCTTGCGTGTAGGACGGCCGAAAACATGTCTGTATTTGGATGAGCGCACAAATCGGCCAGCCATGATGGGTATCTAGCTATCTGTGCATCTGATAGGTACTTGGACAGAGTGACCACGTGAGGGATATCGGACTAATAGTTAATTCAATTATCAAGCACAAGACACCGCCCGACGATATTGGTTTCACGTTCGATCTGGAGCTGAAACAGACGTCAGCTACGGTGAAGCATGGCACATTCCGCTCTCGCCCTCAATCCTGTAATGCGGTCATGGCGTAACCGGGCAGTCGTACAACGATGTCTTGTGTTCTCATTAGTCTGTCTACCACCTATCTACCTACTATACATCACACAATGCCATACATTGATTCATGCCTGTGATTAGAGAGTACTGTCTCCACTGTAGCTCCTGCACTTTGTTATGTCAAGAAAGATAAAGCTAATGCAGAGGTAAGTGGCATTCACTTAATATGCCGAGATCGCGTGATGAGAAAAGACTGGCACTATTGGAGGTATGGCTAGAGGACTATTGGATTAACCATTGTTAATGTTGCAATATGTGCCATGCTGATATGGACACAATTGACTTCGATACCAAGGATGAACGATCAGGGACAGGTCTTGAACCCTGTTAATCACCGATATGATGTTTTTATCCACAGGGTTCTGAACAAAACAGCTTCTTTTCCACTAGCTACAGTATGATTTTTTGCAGCTTAGACGCGCAATATGTTGCCAAGCAGCTTGGTCATGTAACTGCCGTGAACAGGTATCAAGAGCTCTCCTCCTGCTCAGCTATCCACTTCGATAGATTCTACCGTGAAATTGAGTCTCAAGCCGGTAACAGTACTCAAAGTCTCGTGTTTTGCGAACCTCGACGTGCAAAACCTAGGTGACATGTGAACCTGCCTTCTTCGCTTCACGGCAAACCAAGGCATCTGGAAGTGCTCAACTCTGCATCGGCTGATCTCGCTCTGGACTCTACCTCAAACACAGAAAGAAGGTGTTAGGCAGGGCGACAAAACGACATACGACACCTTACTTAAGTATGCCCCTGCGTCTATGGGCCTCAAGTGGAGAGGTGGTCTAATGTTGTCCCAGCAGGTTCTCGAAATATTTACTACTTCAATTCCACGACATCGCTCTTTGTATACCTTGATTTCATTAACCACAGGATGCTGCTGGCTGGCAAGCTTGCCAGCAGTGGCTCTGACCTATTCTTGACGAGCAATGAAACCGCCGACAGAAAGCGCAACTATGTATTGAGCGTATCTACTCCTAGCCTTGGACAGATCTTCAGGTGGGTCGATAACAACATTGTCGCCGACATTGATCTCTCTACTGTCTAGGTATTTGTCATGGCTTACGATGGAACAGTCACAGACCTGCTCGCAGACCTGCGAGAATTTAACACGCCAGACAGCGTATGTGTCCCAGTTTTTCCAAAAACCAGCCATACCGCCGCCTCCGACTGCACCTGTTGAAGCCGTGTTGAGCTGCTTCCGCCAATCACGACGTTCATGAAAGGTGCTTGGTTTTCTGCCGGCATTAGACTATCCGACAGTAGTATTTTGCGACAGATGAATATGATATCATCCGATTGCATGGAGCCTGCTTCTTAACCGATAGAATGGATCTCTGAGTGCAGCGCGGTGAACCGCTTCAAGTCACGCCCAAAGCACAGCAGCCTCCAGGTTTGACCGCATCTTTTACCACACAAAAGGATGTGACCACGTTCACCACTACTGTAGTGTGTCGCCGAGATCCAACTCTACTATGATTGGTAATCCTTAGGGGGCAGGTTCGATGTTTCACTCGAATCGACATCGCTCAGCGGCCATCTTACCCGACCCCCAAGCCAATTCTCTATGGACAGGGCCGCTTCTTCAAAGGATAGCGGTAACCCGGCTTTGGATGTCGATGTCGTCTTCTTGAGCGGAGGGATGCCGGTTCTTGTTACGAGCAGCTTACTCCCGTCCACGGCTATTACCAGCATCTTTGGTCG
>Ga0115853_100143_pt1 | contig 19886 bp, 6 predicted proteins | sample InSIn5gowninarea_FD_83867 | JGI IMG/M metagenome (GOLD analysis project Ga0115853, IMG submission 83867)
TGCTCCAACACTCCCCCTCAAAATTTGTATCCTGGGTCCACATAAAACCACAAGTAATACACCCTCAACATCCTCAATTCAAGTGCTCATAATATTAAGGCATTCCAAGTCGTCTCTCTACTCATAGTGCTCACTACCCACCCTTCCTCAGCCTAATGCTTCTCCTCAGAGGTAGATGCAACACCCATCCTCCTTAACATGTTCACCATGAAGAAGGTATCTATACGACATCAAATAAGCACATAATCAAGGAGTGTGCCACATTTAACATCATGGCGAAGGTCGAGAAACCACCTTATATTAAAATCTCTCCAAATGTCTTCCACCAAAAGGTCTATGATACAACTAAGGGTTTAGGGTTTCATTGTTTACCCACATCACATGAGGGCATCCCTAGTGTTAGATTTCTTAGGGTTGTGCATTTATTTTAAAATTTTACTGCCATTTCTTTATTCCATAATCATGGTACAACATCAAAGCAAAAGCATAAACAAAATCGAACCATAACTATAAATGTAGTTGTAAATAACAAGATCACGTAAATATAGCCAATGCACAAGTACACAAGATGTATCCTAGGAAACCCTCATGGGTAATAAAACCCTTCAACCTTTCATCTTGGATCAAGTCCTTATAAATCATTATCCAGTCATGGCTTCATCAAGTCCTTTGTCAAAAAACCCTAGGCCAAAAGAGAGATGCAAGACTATGTAATACATAACCCACTTTTATACACAGTGCAAATGCATAGCATGGTGAAAGAATGCACTTTAACCAATGTTCTTATTTCCAGGAATTATTGACTGCATTGTCTTATTTCTCCATGCACTAATATGGGGTGAGAAATCATATCGCACAACTCCTTTTTTCCCTAGGTTTGCTTTGGTCCTTCTATGGTTTGACATTTTTGTGCCATTGGGAACTATGGGAAATTACTTTCGCTACAAGAAATTTACATTAGAATATTTAGTGACCACAAATAGAATTTCAGCGTGGGCATGGTACCTACAGTTGATTTTCTTAGTCCTAATTGCGACATCCCTTAAAGGTATTCTTGCCAAACTATGTTCAAAAATTCTTTACTCCCTATTGATAGATCCCAAATACTTATCTTTTCATGTAGAAGCCAACCATCATAACCTAGATCCACCAAGCTAGTATCTAGAAGAGTCAACCCTAGGAAAAGTGCCAGCCCTAGCCAACCTATAGAAGACTTCATGTAATTGTGCTATGCTTAGGAAGCCCTAGCGTCAACCATATGAGTTGTATAAGCCAAACCATAGCAAGAGCGCCATCCATATGAACTGTAGCAGACAAACCCTAGCAAGAAGCGCCATCATCATCACCTATATAATCCCTATAAAAGGTGCACCATGGAGAGAATCCAAACCCTAGAGTTGTAGTACAAACCCTAAAAGAGATACACCACTCCTCCATCATGATGAAGGCCTAAACCAAGTGTGACATTCTTCTATCATGTCGTAGAGAGATAATCCAACCCTAGTCCATGCCATAAAGTAGAATAAAAGACCAAGAACAAAGTGTGTCATGCTGTAGAGAAGAGCCACCCAAACCTTAGGTGCAATTCATGAGGAAACCCTAGGACTTCCTCATGGAATTGTGACATCCACCAACCAAGAGAGAGAAACCCTAACCAAGTGTGCAATAGAGAGAGATATTTTTTTCACATGTGTGTGAGGTAAATATGTGACTTGACCTTTATTTATATCCATCCAAGTGACTCCAAACTGAGCCTACATGACTATCCTTTCACTTCTTTCCTTTTGTTCCACTTGAGCATCTTTTGGTACTTTCTTTGGGTTATTGTGGGTCTTCTGAGGGTCTTCTTCATTGTTCAATGGTCCAACTTGTCTTCTTGAAACTCGGTCTTCATCGATAAGAAGTATTTCTCAAAGTTTGCATTAATACTATGAGCTTGGGTCCTGGTTGATGTTTATCTTAAGACATGCATGACGGTCTATGCCGGTAGAACTCGGGTGTGTATGTGCCCACACTCGACTAGGCTTGTCCATTCTAGAAGGGATAGCTAATCCCTTTGAATGGTCAAGTCGATCCCTACTCTATACATAGAATGCATGTTATGGGGCTCTCTGAGTCTCATACCGCTTAGTCAAACACCATGACTAAGAGAGACTAGGGATCTCAACCCTCTCTGAGAATGTCTTGCCTGAAGCTGCCCAAAGATCAACACTTGGTAGCCTCAAAAGCCTCATGCAACTATGGGAGAACCTCCTGAAATAATGTGAATATTTATTCTCCTACCTTTGAGGCTACTTAATGGACCTATTCTTCCTACCTTCCGGCATTGGTAATTTGTTTCCTTAATTTACCTAGCACAGTGGCACTCTCCTCTACTTGCTTTGACAATGATGTGGCAACTACCTCTACTTGTTGCCACCAATGGTTCCCTTTTTTTGTAGCCTATTCTACTTTCATCCATAGTGCATCATTTTCCTTTACCCATTGTTCTTTGCATGCTTTTGTGCTCACCTATTCATCACATATACTCAATCACATGATTAGATCATAACTTAGGGCCTAACTAGCTATATTCGACAATATAATTTAACTTATAATTCATTAGTGACATAGTTTCTTTAATTCATATAAGTCACAACCATTTATGCCTGTGTCTGACTTATCATTAGTGTAACATGACTACACATACACAACCCTTCAGTACACAATCTAGATGAAGACTCTCTTGTAAGGATGTCAAGTACCTACAAGGTATAACCCATAAGTACCTAGTTTGTCAAGTACTTCGTGGTATGCCAATGGATACACCAAAGTCCCCAAAATTTATTCCTGCCACTCTTTTTTACCCGTAGACGTGCCATGGGACCTCAAGGGATACATTGAGATACTTACCTATGGAACCCTTTTTTTAGGATAATTTTTTTTTAGATAAAACCCTTAAAACTTAATTACTAGTTTCCCACCCTTTTCTACATGGTCACACTGTTAGATTTCAAGGTTACTATATAAGTGTTTAGACCAATCTTGGTGGAGCTTCATGTGATGTGGGATGCATGGTGTGTGATGATCCCTTTTGTGGTTTGCAATGGACATGCACTTGTGGAGCTGACTTGGTCTTGTAATACTAGACATCAGATGGATACTTATATAACATTCTTCATTGGAGCAATGGCGACCTTGGGATAGATTGGGCACTTACTTCTTGATGGGAACGTGGAGATTGGTCACTTGTTTGAGAGGAATCCTTGACTTTGAGGAGGAGTGCATAGCATTTTGGAGGAGGGCGTTGAGCCCTAGATGGCACAAGGTTGCTTGGATCACTTGCATTGATAGTTGTGCTTCACTTCAGGACACTTGGGTCAGGGGAATCGACATGTTCCAATAAACCCCACTAGTTGAAACTAGTTGAGTCTAATGAAGATGTCATGGCCTCCAAAGCCCCCTCAAAGTTGGGTACTAGTCTTCAAGGATCCTCTAAGTGGAGTAGAAGATGGAAAGTCACATGCATATGTGGGCTAAATAATCCAACAAGTAATCAATGATACTCCTCCATTATGAAAAGTGTCATCTCAAGATAAGACCATAGATGCTCCAAATTATGTTGATACCCCATGTGTGAAACAAGAGTCCCTTCAAGTGACATATGATAGTTCAAGGCCCCAAACCATGGTGTAGCGGGATTTTCAAGTCAAGGAGTATTTAGCACTCCACCAAATGAAGTATAACAACCTCATAGAAAAGAATATTATATCCAAAAATGCATGTCTAGCACCCCAAAGTTCTCAAGTCATGTGGAGACAATGTCACACATAACCAATAAGAGCATGTCATCTCACCAAGAAGTGACCCCAAATACATATGAAATGTCATATCTTCAATGAAACAAAATCATTTAGGTGAACCATTATCGTCAGACCATATGCAGGGATGATATAAAACAAAAGGATAAGGGCATTGTCTCTCCTTGCTATCCAAATCTGCTCTAATGATGCACTAGACCTGAGGAAACCTCTCTCCTAAAAATGAACCAACAATACTTCTCTCTCCTAGATTAACCTACCACATAGGTCATGAATAGATCTTCTAAATGGTGAAACAAATATGAGGTCATCTGAGATACAATTGTATGTTTTGAGACAACGTTTGTAGGATGGAAGAATTCTAGATGTGAATTCTATGGCACATGGATGCTAGTGTTGAAGCATTTTTTTGAGAACTATCATGATATTCTCCAACACAGTACATGACCTATCATTAGAGAATTGTGTGATAGAATTGGTAGCCTTTTAAAATTTGAAATGAGAGCATGTCCCAACCATAAAGAGGCCCAATTCTCAACAGTTGCATGCCAATTTTCAAGCAACGGGTCTACATGGAAAACAAAGTGTGCTTTGATAGAAAAATAGATGAAGGAGAGATATCATTCATATGTAGGTTTGGGGACAAAAAAATAATGAAGACATGAGATGTTACCTTCCACACTTTATGAAACATAACCAACAATGCACTTTAATAATGAATCATCATCAAATTGTAGCCTTGGATACTCATTCATCAAGAGCATTTTAGAGGTCAGTCTGAAGTTTGTGGATAGAATGGGTGTTTTGGTGATGCCCTTAAGTAAGTTTGTATGGCTAAGTCTAAGTGTCAAGATGCACCAAATATGTGAACTGAAATCTTGAAAGTACTTATGAAAATGATGTGGTTCTTTCACCTGTGGGAACCCTAGTGGGATGAAACATGTTATAAATTCTTAACCAGCATGTCACATGGTGGAAATAAAATTGGCCTCAATTGTTATAACTTAACAATCATAGAACTTGTTGACTTTATTACAACAATCTTGAAGGGTCCTTGGAACTATGATTTAAACCAGGCCACTTGTCAACGGAGATATATGAAGTAGATTGAAGTTTTATCATGAAAAGATAGTTTACCTTAATTTCAAGATAAAGAAATGGTACTAAATTTACATGACAATGAGTTCTCTTACATGGAAGGCCAAACTTGATAATGTAGGGAGAATACTTGTAAGGATTCTCACTTCCATTGGAACAATAATCACCCCATTCACTAGATAATATATGAGGCTGAAAAGAAAGAATAGGAAATGAATTATGTTGGGTTGTTATATGTGGTATAATCACTTGCCATGTAAGCATTTGAGCTAACCTATGACTTTGCTAGGAAATTATCCTTCGAATAATGGAAGACGTGGTCTCATGCTGAAGGGAGAACCTGTGGGGAGGTATGATCATTCCATAACTAATATTCCCGAAGAAAAGGTAATGGCTAACACCTTCCTCTCATGGTCCTATTTCTATCCAACAAAGCATGTTTGTGGAATATCACTTGACCGTTGGTGGTCTTTTAGAAGCCTCATTGATTTGTATATGACTCGGTGCCTAAGAGAAAACCCTTATCATTATCCATCTAAAGATATACATGTGTTATTTTGAAAGTTTTATTATAGGTCATCACTCAAACTTGTTGATGGGAACATGTGGAAACTCTTGGAGAGATCAACATTATGCATTGTTGATAATTGATCAGTCTTTCTTAGAAGTATCTCTTGATTGAAGAAGAAACAGTGTAAACTATTTATCTTTTAATGACTTATTTGAGGGTTATACTTTGTTTCTTGGAGAGTTAATGTTTCACCTTGAAGGATGACTTTGGTTGTACAAAAGCCTAGTCATTGGTTGCCTTGTCTTTCAAGGACTGGTTAGGGACCTCACATAAATGATTGGTCACACTTGAAGACACATTATTGAGAATACATGGGTCACTTATACTATAATTGGATGACTCATACACACGACATGCATTCATTGATGAAGTAATGTTGATTGTGGGGTCTTGGCCCACTTGGAGGGGAAAGAACTTGCCATTGGAGCTTACTTGATTAAATATCCATGGACCTGAAAGTAGATTACATGACCTGAATAATGGTGTCTTGGAAGACCTAAAAGTAGATAATATTTTTTGTTTACTTTCATAATTCTCATATGGAGGTCTATTGTACCTAGTTGAGATAGAAATATTGAACCATCATTAGCATTTCCAACAAGATTTCCTTTGAGACAGATTATGGTGATACATGTTGAAGTCTACACTTGACTCGGGTAAAAAACCTTTATGTAGTTCATTTTAAAAAAAATGAAGGAAGAATAATAGGTTTGATCCCTTAAAACTTAGTTTATGAATTCAATGTGCTAGATGAATCCATGATCAAATCAGGCGGTAGAAATTTAGATGGTCTCATCAACCTCCTTAGTTATAGCATCATGTGATAACATAATTTTAAAAGGGATACTCGGATCGAGGAACCGTCGATTCCATTGGACCCATGGCATCACATTATAACTACGGATTCCCTTGTCCCTTTTGTCCCATCGTCGGAAGCATCATTTTAGGCAGAGATCAAAAACTAGAGTTTTGATCAATGAGACATGTCGCAATTTTTGAAATGGGGGGTCAAATGAAATAAAAGGACCACGAGATCCTATGAAAAGCCTGATCACCTTTCCCATTCCTAGGTACACCTTTTGAAACTTACAAATCCTGAGTCCATTGCTTTGCTTTGGTTTCAAGACCCGGAACCAATTATAATCAGGGTCCCTAAATGGCTCTAGGAAGTGAGTTTCAACTCGTCATAAAATGAAACCCAAGACTTGGATCAAGGGACCGTCAATTCCATTAGACTCATGGAATCATATTACAACAAGGGATGCCCCCATCCCTTATGTACCATGGTCGGAAGCATTAGTTTTGGCTGAGATAAAAATAAATAAAATAAATAAAAAAAAATAGGGTTTTTCTCAATGAGACACATTGCTATTATTGCAATGGGGGGTCAAATGCAATAAAATGGACCACGAGAGTCTATGGATAGCTTGATCACATTTCCCATTCCAAGGTACACCTTCTCAAACTTACGAAACCTGAGGTCACTACTTCTCTTTGGTTTTAGGACCTAGAACCAATTATAGGCAAGGTCCCTAAATGGTTCTAGGAAGCGAGTTTCAACTCACCATATAATGCAACTCGTGACTTGGATCAAGGAACCATAGATTCCATTAGACTCATGGCATCTCATTACAACTAGGGATTCCCCTGTCCCTTATGTCCCATGGTCGAGAGCATCATTTTTGGCTGAGATAAGAAACTAGGGTTTTTCTCAATGAGACACATTGCAATTTTTGCAATGTGGGGTCAAATGTAATAAAATGGACCACGAGAGCCTATGGGAACCCTGATCACCTTTCCCATTCCTAGCTACACCTTCTCAAACTTACAAAGGCTAAGTCCACCGCTTCACTTTGGTTTTAGGACTCATAACCAATTATAGGCAGGGTCCCTAACTGGCTCTAGGAAGTGAGTTTCAACTCGCCATAAAATGCAGTCTGAGACTTGGATCGAGGAATCGTTGATTCCATTGGATTCATGGCATATAAGGTATGCTCCCATCCCTTATGTCCCATGGCTAAAAGCATCATTTTTGGCCAAGATCAAAAAATAGGGTTTTGTTCAATGACACGCGTTGCAATTTTTGCAATGGGGGGTCAAATGCAATAAAATGGACCACAAGAGCCTATAGATAGCCTGATCACCTTTCTTGTGCCTAGGTACACCTTCTCAAACTTACAAATCCTGAGTCCACTACTCCGCTTTGGTTTTAGGACCCATAACTAATCATAGGCAGGGTCCCTAAATGGATCTAGGAAGCGAGCTTCAACTCACCATAGAATGCAGCCCGAGACTCGGATCTAGGAATCGTTGATTCCGTTGGACTCGTGGCATATAATTACAACTAGGGATTCCTCTGTTCCTTATGTCCCATGGTCAAAATTATCATTTTTGGCCGATATCAAAAACTAGGATTTTGTTGAGTGAGACACATCACAGTTTTTGCAATGGGGGGTCAAATGCAATAAAATAGACCACGGAACCTAGGGATAGCCTGATCACCTTTCCTATGCCTAGGTACACCCTCTCAAACTTACAAACCCTGAGTCCACTACTCCACTTTGGTTTTAGGACCCAGAACCAATTATAGGTAGGGTCCCTAAATGGCTCGAGGAAGTGAGTTTCAACTTGCCATAGAATGAAACCCGACACCAGATCAAGGAACCACTGATTCTATTGGACTCGTGGCATTGGATTAGAATTAGGGGTGCCCATGTCCCTATCCCATGGCCAAAAGCGTCATTGTTGGCCGAGATAAAAACCGGGGTTTTGCTCAATGATACACATTGTGATTTTTGCAATGGGGGGTCAAATGCAATAAAATGGACCATGAGAACCTATGGATACCCTGATCACCTTCCCTATGACTAGGTACACCTTCTAAAACTTACAAATCCTGATTCCACTACTTCGCTTTGGTATTATGACCCGGAACCAATTATAGGCAGGGTCCCTAAATGGCTCTAGGAAGCGAGTTTCAACTCGCCATAGAATGCAACCTGACACTTGAATCAAGGAATCGTTGATTCCACTAGACTCATGGCATTGCATTACAACTACATATTCCCCTATCCCTTATGTCCCATGGCCAAAAGCATCATTTTTGTCTGATATCAGAAACTAGGGTTTTACTCAGCAAGACACACTGTAATTTTTGCAATAGGGGGTCAAATACAATAAAATGGACCATGGGAGCCTATGGGAAGCCTGATCACCTTTCACGTGCCTAGGTACACCTTATCAAACTTACAAATCCCGAGTCCACTGCTCCACTTTTTTTTTAGGACCCAAAACCAATTATCGGCAGGGTCCCTAAATGGCTCTAAGAAGCAAGTTTCATTGATGGAGTAATTTTGATTGTGGGGTCTTGGACCACTTGGAGGGGAAAGCACTTTCAATTGGAGCATACTTGATTAAATATCCATGGACCTGAAAGTATATTACATGACTAGAAGCATGGTGTCTTGGAAGACCTAAAAGTAGATAATATTTTTTGTTTACTTGCATAATTCTCATATGGAGGTCTACTATGCCTAGCTGAGATAGCAATATCGAACCATCATTAGCATTTCCAACAAGATTTCTTTTGATAGAGATTATGGTCATACATGTTGAAGTCTACACTTGACTCAGGTAACAAACCTTTATGTAGTTCAGTAAAAAAATTGAAGGAAGAATAATAGGTTTGATCCCTTAAAACTTAGTTTATGAAGTAAATGTGCTAGATGAATCCATGATCAAATCAGGTGGAAGATATTTAGATGGTATCATAAGCCTCCTTAGTTGTAGCATCATGTGATAATAGTTTTTAAAATGGACACCCTTAAAATTTCAACTTGTGATGCTTGGAAGTGGTATTACTCTTCTCTCCAAGCATTGGTGATATTCCTAGGCAATATCATGGTCGTTTGAAAACATGATAATTTTTATAGTAACCTTCCAAGCTCATCCACCTTAAATACATCAACAAGATGCCTCACACTTACAGGCCAAAGCTTCTTGAAGAAACATGGTTGATTTTCCTCAACCCTATCATACTAGTGAGGTCTGAGTATGGGCAGAATCTTGAACCACCAAAGCAATATTTTTCAAAGTTTGATTTTTCGTGAATATGGAGCATCCTATGCTATGTGGAAAATTTTAAAAATGTGGTAGCTCTACCCAAAGACCACACACAAAACTCAATCAAGACAACAAACTTTGATGAAGTATGGGTAGACCAAAGTGTATTTTCAAAGTACTAGAACAGATCTGAAATCCACTATTTAAGCCCATGAGGTTTCCCTAAAAATGTATAATGCAAACATTTTGTAATTCATTCCTTTCATGAAACTAGAGAAACTAGATACATGAGGAAATGCATCCTTGAAAAAATCATTATTAGGCATACTAAATGTTTCTACATTGCAAAAGGCCAAGGCTTCCTATAATATTGAACCAACATGTTTCTACATGGTTTCATACCTCATGGATTGTGTATGTTCATGCATAGATATTTTAGGTTTCAAAGTGTTATGGAAGCCTACATTCGACCCATTTCATGTGCACTACTAAGACTTCTAGAATATTAGATACTTGTGGGATTATTATAGCATTTGAATTTATATATTATCCCCTATACATAAAAGCAACTATTGCAAAGAATGCCTACAACTCACTACCAACTCCATCAAAGAGATGAATCCAATTATGGATTGGTATATACAATATGAAAATTTCTACATCAAAATTTATATGGTATCTACTGCTCCCCAGACATTACCAAAATGCATGCATGTTAGACTATAAATCCAAGAAATATCCTTCTTGATAACCCTATACAAGGTGACTAGGACTCCTAAAAAGAGTAAGAAGTTCATATGCTTCGATCATCTTCTCACAATTGAGGAATATCAAATAATCAATCTATCCCACGGTGAATTAAACTTGCTTTAGAGATTGAAGCACATTGTTTCCAATTAGATGCAATTAGGTTTCATGAAGCATAGTAGGTGGTTAAAATCTTTTTCATGTCTTCTAGATTACTTTGAAAGCTTTTTTACCAACATAATCAGTAGGAGTAATATAGAAGGGATGGATAATTCCATATAGTTAGGCGAGAGAAAAAGGTAAGAGAAAATTAAAACCACATTTTTGAAGGATCCAAGACCATCAATTAACCAATGTAAAACATTTAAGAGGATAATCAATGCTCTCATTCTCCAAGAAAACACTAGCCAAAAATAATAGAATGAGTCTTAAGGGGGAATAAAAAAAAGGCTAAGTATGGTTTATAAAGTGCATTGGTTGAGTATGGTTGAGAATTGTACTCATGGCATCAGATTACAACTAGGGATTCCCCTATCCCTTATGTCCCATGGCCGGAAGCATCATTTTTGGCCGAGATCAGAAACTAAGGTTTTGCTCGGTGAGACACATTGCAATTTTAGCAATGCGGACTCAAATGCAATAAAATGGACCACGAGAGCCTATGGTAAGCCTTATCACCTTTCCCATGCCTAGGTACACCTTCTCAAACTTACAAAGGCTGAGCCCACAACTCCACTTTGGTCTTAGTACTCGGAACCAATTATAGGCGGGGCCCCTAAATGGATCTAGGAAGCAAGTTTCAACTCGCCATAGAATGAAACTGGAGACTCGGATCAAGGAACTATCGATTCGATTGGACTTATGACATCTCATTACAACTAGGGATTCCCCCATCCCTTATGTCCCATGGTCGGAAGCATTATTTTTGGATGAGATCATAAACTAGAGTTTTGCTCAGTGAGACACGTTGCAATTTTCACAATGGGGGGAAAATGCAATAAAATAGACCATGATAGCCTATGGACAGCTCAATCACCTTTCCCATGCCTAGGTACACCTTCTCAAACTTAGAAATCTACTCCGCTTTGGTTTTAGGACACAAAACCAATTATACACAGGGTCCCTAAATGGCTATAGGCAGCAAGTTTCAACTCGCCATAGAATGTAGCCCAAGACTCAAATTGAGGAACTGTCGATTACATTGGACTCATGGCATAAGATTACAACTAGGGATTCCCCTATCCCTTATGTCCCATGATCGGAAGCATCATTTTTGGCCGAGATAAAAAACTAGGGTTTTGTTTGGTGAGACACATTGCAATTTTTTCAATGGGGGGTCAAATGCAATAAAGTAGACCATGAGAGCTTATGGTAAGATTGATCACTTTTCCCATGACTAGGTATACCTTATAAAACTTACAAATCCTGAGTCCACTGCTCTGCTTTGGTTTTAGGACCCATAACCAATTATAGGCAAGGTCCCTAAATGGCTCTAAGAAGCGAGTTTCAACTTGCCATAGATTGCAACCCGAGACTCGGATCGAGGAACCATTGAATACATTGGACTTGTGGAATATCATTACAACTAGGTATTCCCATGTCCCTTATGTCCCATGGTAGGAAGCATCATTTTTGGCCAAGATACAAAAACTAGGGTTTTTCTTAGTGATATGCGTTGCAATTTTTGTAATGAGGGGTCAAATGCAATAAAATGGATCACGAGAGCCTATGGATAGCCTGATCACCTTTTCCATGCCTAGTAAAACCTTCTCAAACTTACAAATCTTGATTCCACTCCTCCACTTTGGTTTTAGGACCCATAACCAATTATAGGCAGGGTTCCTAAATGGCTATAGGAAGCGAGTTTCAACTTGCCATAGAATGAAGCCCAAGACTCGGATCATGGAACCGTAAAATCCATTGGATTTGTGGCATATAATTACAACTAGGGATGCCTTTGTCCCTTATGTCTCATGGTCGGAAGCATCATTTTTGGCCGAGATCAAAAACTAGGGTTTTGCTTAGTGAGACACATTGCAATTTTTGCAATGGGGGGTCAAATGCAATAAAATGGACCACGAGTGCCTATGGACAACCTTATCACCTTTCCCATGCCTAGGTACACCTTCTCAAACTTACAAATCCTAAGTCCATTGCTCCGGTTTGGTTTTAGTACCCAAAACCAATTATAGGCAGGGTCCCTATATGGCTCTAGGAAGCAAGTTTCAACTCACCATAGAATGCAACCTGAGACTCGGATTGAGGAACCATCAAATCCATTGGACTTGTGGCATTGGATTAAAAATATGGATGCCCCTGTCCCTTAGCTAGAAGCATCATTTTTGGCCAAGATCAAAAACTAGGGGTTTGCTTAGTGAGACACATTGTGATTTTTGCAATGGGGGGTCAAATGCAATAAAATAGACCACGAGATCCTATGGACAGCCTGATCACCTTTCCCATGCCTAGGTACACCTTCTCAAACTTACAAGTCCCAAATCCACCACTCTGATTTGGTTTTAGGACCCTTAACCAATTATAGGCAGGGTCCCTAAATGGCTCTCGGAAGCGAGTTTCAACTCACCATAGAATGCAACCCGAGACTCACATCGAGGAACTATTGATTCCATTGGACTCATGGCATCACATTACAACTAGGGATTCCCCCTTCCCTTATGTCCCATGGTCGAATGCATCATTTTGGCCAAGATCAGAAATATGGTTTTGCTTAGTGAGACACATTGCAATTTTTACAATGGGGGGTAAAATGCAATAAAATGGACCACGAGAGACTATGGGCATCATCATTACCTTTCCCATGCCTAGGTACACCTTCTCAAACTTACAAATCCTAAGTCCACTTCTTTGCTTTGGTTTTAGGACCCGAAACCAGTTATAGGTAGGGTCCCTAAATGGCTCTAGGAAGCGAGTTTCAACTCGCCATAGAATGCAACCTGAGATTCAGATTGAGGAATCGTCGATTCCATTGGACTCGTGGAATCAGATTACAACTAGGGATTGCCTCATCCCTTATGTCCCATTGTCGAAAGCATCATTGTTGTCTGAGATCATAAACTAGGGTGTTTCTCAGTGAGACACATTGCAATTTTTGCAATGGAGAGTCAAATGCAATAAAATAGACCACGAGAGACTATGGGAAGCCTGATCACCTTTCCCATGCCTAGGTACACCTTCTCAAAATTAGAAAGGTTGATTCCACAACTCCAATTTGGTTTTAGGACCCGGAACCAATTATAGGTAGGGTCCCTAAATGGCTCTAGGAAGCAAGTTTCAACTTGCCATAGAATGCAACCTGATACTTGGATTGAGGAACTATCGATTCCATTGGACTCATGGCATAGCATTAAAACTAGGGATGCCAATGTCCCTTATGTTCTATTTTCACACAAATTGTCACCATTTGTGCAAGGTGCCACAAGTGACAATTTGATGCAACAAAGCCCCCAAGTCCTCCAATGTCACCTCAAGGACAAGGGGGTGTACTTTTATGGTCGGATAAGCCAAGGGTAGGAAACCCAGCTAGGCACTCCTAGAGTGGCAAATGAATTAAGGAATTTTTAAATTACCACTAGGACACTCAGACCTATTAGTTAAGGTGAAACACTTAAGATGTAATCTGTGAAATTGGTGTTTCACTCCAAATGAAAGATAGAAGAGTTAGACAAATATCTATAGGAAGATAGAGGGGGAAGAGGATAGTGGTTGCATGGAATGTTTATTGGACAAGTGTAGGATGTAATTACTCTTGTGAAAAGACCACTTATCCTAGTGAAAAATACAAGCAAACACTAAGAAGATAAGAAACCTAACTACTCCTAAATGTTTTAGATGGCTTGTGGATGACTTGAAATGCAAGAAGTAGGTGCTAAGAGTAGCAGAGATGACACCTACCAAATCTTAAATCAATGAACAACAATAGTAAACTCAATGAAGAATGGCTCAAATCAATTTGCTTGATTTCCTAAATGAGGAGACACGCATAGAAACCAATAGAGATACCTTGTGCTAGTTTAAAAGATAGGTATAGCACTTGATTTGTGATTGTTACAGACTTTGCTAGAACTACAACAACGTAGGTCATGAGCATACAAAGGTTGTAGGTGAATTCTAGACCACTTTATAAGCATGAGACTTCAGCTAGATGTCTGTTAAGAGTTGTTATGACTATGATAGGCCAAGCTGTGAGATTACATAGGGGAAGTATCCCACATAAGAAAGATGTTACAACAACATTTTTATAGTGGACTTGTATAAATAATGGGATTGACCAAGGCATATCTTGTAGCTTCCTTGTAACATAAAATTTCAACCAACAAGTAGCCCTTTATGATAGTCCTCACATACAACCATCTTACACCAATATTTGAGCCTTCATGGAGTATGTTTCAAGGTTCTATTCGCACCAAATTTCCAAGGATTTGATGGTTGACTCAAGCCTAAGTATTACTGGTAACTTGTCACCATTTTTGGGCAGTTTTGTGGCATCTAAACCATGACAGGATTATGCTTGGGAAGGCACTTTCTCTTGGATATTGAGATCACACTAGGAGAATCTATGATAAGATATTCCTCAGTTCATAACTCAACATATTTGGAGACCATATGTACAAGGAAAATATGCCCAGATTGTAGAGTGCTCTAGCAATCAAGCTTTTGTGGAAGCAAGAAAAGCTATAATCATCATGTAGGTAGCTCTGAAGTATATTCTTGTAGCATATCTTGATAAGTCCTAGTAGTATTTTACCAACCTATCTTTTTCCTTTGACATGAAAGCACAATATAGCACTCATATATCTAATGCCATTTGATGGTTGCACATTTGAAAGTGTTTCAAGCAATCCATAAGAAGTTATCCCCATACCAATCCTAACATGCCAAGTCCGAATGAAACTATTAGGTAGTTGTATGGAATCTTTTCTCTTAGAAAGGGGATCACTGAAGGTTACATGACTACAGTAACCCTTAACTAAAGCCAAGGAATCCTTGGAGATGATACTCAGCTTTTCAAGACACCAACAAGCTATGTCATTGCCTTAGATATTCAGCCTCCTCCAGTAGCTCCACTTTGATTTATAAGGATGATAGAAGGCCAACAAGCCCTAAATAAATAATTTGATGTTGCTACTAAATATAATTAGGGTGTGGATGAATAGTGCTACAAATCTGGGACAAACTTAGGTCATCTCATACCATGAAATGCGCTTAGAGAGAAGACTTCCATTCCTCTTTTGATCTTTGTATATGTGACACGAGATAAGGAATACATTGACTTGTACTACATTTGATAAGAATGTGGAACCATTGATTTGCACACTTGGAGACCCAACATTGCCTCAATTGAAGTATATTTCACTCTAGCTTGTTCACTGGAAATTTCATTAGACGATGAATATACCCTTGGCATATTGAGGATGGATCTTGATTAGATATTCTTTGGTTGGCCCACTTTGAGGGGGTTATGAAAACACCTTTCATGGATTTGTGGCATATGGAAAACTCCTATTCATGTATTCAATGGATTGTGGAACCAGATAGAAGGAGTTATAATTGCTTTAAAGGCTACAATTGGTGGAGTCAAGGCATTCTTGGAATATTTCATGTTTGGGAATGGTACTTAGCCTGAACACTTGTGATCTTATTATATATGAGGCCCACTTGAAGGGGAAGGAGTTTTACTTGGAGTGTGCTTAAGGGTCGTGTTTGGATCATATGTTGCAACATGGAGATTTGACCCCAATTTAAGTTACCAACTATCTATGTACATGTGATATACTTTTTGGTCATATTCAACTATTGATCTGAGGCAATAGAAATCAACAAGAGAAGGCATCCTTTCCAGGTTAGTTTATGGACAACTTGTTCATCAGATGGTTAAATTTTATCTTAAGATTTGGAAGTTGAAAGTCCTATTTCTAGAATTCCCTTCATTTTGAGGTCTATTTTGAGTTTCCAGTGGAATTTTTGAATTATTAGTTCACCGAGGGAGATGAGTGATATACCTAAGAGGCTTGTTTCCTGATAAAAAAACAAATGAGTCAAAATTGCAAGAGATTCCAGTGCAACCAAATGAAGAATATAAAAAAATTCCTCTAGACCTAAGGAACAAAATAAGTCCACTAAATGTTTGTGTGAAAGTATGGGAGCTCGTTAAGGCATATGACAAAGCATATGCACGGAGGAAGTCCAGTGAGGAGAGAACACAGGTATTTGAATTTGATCCTAAGATTATTTCAAAATCATTAAATGATTTTTATATCCTACTACTGCAATATTAAATTGAATTAGAATATGTTTTAGGAAAAGGCATCGAAGGCGAGGCTTTCCAAACTTCAAACCGCATATCACAGTGGCCAAAAACGTTTACAAGCCTTAATATGCACATTTGTAAGTATATTATAATATGTGAAACTATATTTTTTGTTTTGTACAAAAAAATAAATGATTGCATATTTCTTAGTTTAACTAATCCATGTGCCATGTTTTGACAAGAGCAAAAATATGGCTAGTATCCATCTCAATTTGAAAAGGAAATGCTAAAAAACAAAATGTGGTCCAATTTCGTTATCTAGATGGAGAATGAGGTATCAATAATTGTGTTAATATGTCATTTTTCATTTTTTGTGTTGAGTTGTTTATTGATGCGTACTTTGAGTTCTTTTGTGCTCCCATCAATCATAGCAATAAACTTGGAAAAAAGAACATGGGATGCTCCATTTTCAATTCATCCCCAATGAATTTATTAGTTTCTCAAATAATATAACACAAGTAAGAGTATTTAATAGAATTTTGGTTATGTTCCCATTGGAGGAGACTCGAATCGACCCTCATGGGACATGCATAGATCCCTAAACCACCATTGATCTTTCTCCTATGTTATTTCACACAAGCTCTCCATACAATGCACTTCAAGACTCATATATATTTTGTTTCCGAGAAACATTAAATTCTTCTCACCCAAGGGACTCAAACCCTAACACTTTTAGTCTCCTATAAGTTTTGCCTCTTATAAACCTTAGCACCTTCCTCCCTTGCATAAGTATAAGTACAAAGACCCATGACAACTTTGTCTTCAAGATACATAATGACCTAATGTACTCTCATATGCTTACTACATGAATACTACAACTAAATTACTATGCCCCCCCCCCCTTTGTATAGAACAAGTGAGGGAGGCCAACAATAGTAAAGTGGACAAGGTCCACAAGCAACGTAATCTAATCCTTAAGGTGAAGTATCTACATGTAGCACACTCTTTCCAAGGTGTATACATGTCAAGACAAGGCTCCTCAAGTTGTGTGCTCTCAAATCATGGGTTCTAATGTCAAGTGCTCCTCATCACAATGCTCCTTGATGTCCAAGACATGCATCCAATGCTCCAACACTCCCCCTCAAAATTTGTATCCTGGGTCCACATAAAACCACAAGTAATACACCCTCAACATCCTCAATTCAAGTGCTCATAATATTAAGGCATTCCAAGTCGTCTCTCTACTCATAGGGCGCCCATTCCCAACTTACCCATGGCTAGAAGGTCATCTCATTGGCCGAGATAGGAAACTAGTTTTTTTGCTCAGTGAGACCTAATGCAAATTTCGCATGTAGGGGTCAAATTCAAAAAATATCAACCACAGGAGTGACTGAACGACCTTATCACATTTAACATTCCCAATTACACCTGCTCAAGCTCACAGAACACTGTTATACTACTCTAGTTCAGTTTGAAGCCCCGGGACCAAATGGTGCCAATGTCCCTAAATGCCTTTTGGAAGCAAGTTTCAACTCGTCATAATACCCAAATGGTGACTCAGATCGACAAACCGTCAATTCCATCAGATTCGCAGCATCGCATTATAGCTAGATATGCCCCTTCCAAGCTTACCCATGTCCAAAAGGTCATCTCATTAGCCGAGACAAGAAACTAGTTTTTTTGCTTAGTGAGACCTAATGCAAAATTTGCATGCAGGGGTCAATTTCAAAAATCTCAACCACGGGAAGGATAGGATGACCTTATCATCTTTTCCATGCCCTAGCATACCTTATCAATCTCACAAAACACTGTTATGCTACTCCGGTTCAGTTTGAAGCCTCGGGACCAAATGGTGCCAATGACCCTAAATGCCTTTTGGAGGTGAGTTTCAACTCACCATAATACCCAAACAGTAACTTGGATAGACAAACTGTCAGTTCCATCAGAGTCATAACATTGCATTATATCTAGGGACGCCCCTTCCTAGCTTACCTATGTCCAGAAGTTCATCTCATTGGCCGAGACACGAAACTATTTTTTTTGCTCAATGAGACCTAATGCAAATTTCGCATGCAGGGGTCAATTTCAAAAATCTCAACCACGAGAGTGATCGGACAACCTTATCACCTTTTCCATGCCTAGGTACACTTGCTCAAGCTCATGGAACACTTTTATGCTACTCCAGTTTAGTTTGACGCCTCGAGACCAAATGGTGCCAATGCCCCTAAATGCCTTTTGGAAGCGAGTTGCAACTCACCATAATACCCAAACGGTAACTCGGATTGACATATCGTCGATTCGATCGGATTTGTAGCATCACATTATAGCTATGGATTCCCTTTACAAGCTTACCCATGGCCCAAAGGTCATCTCATTGGCCAAGACCAAAAACTAGTTTTCTGCATAGTGAGACCTAATGCAAATTTCACATGCAGGGGTCAATTTCAAAAATCTCAACCATGGGAAGGATCGGATGACCTTATCATCTTTTCCATGCCCAATTACACCTTCTCAAGATCACGGAACACCCTTATGCTGCTCCGATTCAGTTTGAGGCCCCGAGACCGAATGGTGCAAATGTCCCTAAATGCCTTCTAGAGACAAGTTTTAGCTCACCATAATACCCAAACGGTGACTCATATTAACAAATCGTCGATTCCATCAGATTCATAGCATCATATTATAGCTAGGGATTCCCCTTCCTAGCTTACCCATGTCCAGAAGGTCATCTCATTGCCCGAAGGTCATCCCAAAAGTGGAATGCCTCCTTGCAAGTCTACTTACCCTCAAAGGGTGGTATGCCTCCATCAATACACATACCAAACAAAACATGGTTGCTTCACCATTTCAATGGAGTTTATCTTTCCATAAAATAAATCTTCCTAAACAGTGATACAACTTCCCTTCTTGGTATCTATGCAAAGATCTTCCACAATAGCTTCATTTAACCCCTTTTACAAGCTGGACATCCCTCCAAAATTAGGCTCATTCTCAAATGGATAAAGATTTACTTTAACACTCAACTTGTGCATACATTTAGATTTTAACCAAATCAAAGGCATCACATATAGGACATTTTTAGGATTGTTTGAGATTGTGCATGATAGACATCCTCATCTTTTAGCCTAGAACAAGATTCAATGCAAGATATGACACTGCTAGTTATCTTCTCAAAGGTGTTTTTGCATATAAGGGTTTCACCTTGACCATTGGTTTTTTATCAGGAAACAAGCCTCTTAGGTATATCACTCATCTCCCTCGGTGAACTAATAATTCAAAAATTCCACTGGAAACTCAAAATAGACCTCAAAATGAAGGGAATTCTAGAAATAGGACTTTC
>Ga0115853_100144_pt1 | contig 19867 bp, 12 predicted proteins | sample InSIn5gowninarea_FD_83867 | JGI IMG/M metagenome (GOLD analysis project Ga0115853, IMG submission 83867)
AAACAACACTAACAACAAGAACTTCCAAAGGTATAATCAAAATAGCTTCATGTCTGGAATGTATCCAACAGCTCAGCCAATATATCAACCACATCTTTAGAGAGAGAATGAGCACCTTGCCCTTGCTAACTTGTTGTTCTAGCTACTTGACGACTTGTGTTGACTAGTAGTGACCTTGTGATGTCTTGTGTAGCCCTCCTAGCTTGTGCGCTCTCCTTTTTTTGTTGACATATGGAGTCACCCTAACTTGCAAGAAAGAAAACGATGTGAGTAACTTAATGTTAAGTTAGAACAACTTAACTTAAGTTGTGTTTGTCCTAACCTTAAGTTATATCGACTTAGGTAGGAAAAGGAGGAAGTGAGGATCAACGTGAAAATAGAAGGGGGGACCTTCTAGAAGACCTAACACTTAGTTATAAATAGGCACTTCGCCCTCACTTGAGGTCACTTCACTCACTATATCATTGAGATCTTCCTCTTTGCACCTTGAGGCACTGCATTAGGGTTTCTGCGTACTTGTTTGAGGGAGGATGTTTTTGGTTTGCAGGTGGATCTAGCTTGAACGTTCTGTGGTTTTGAGGTCGCCCTTACCTAGCGAGCCCAGCCATGCCTTAGCACTTTGTTGTTGTGGTGTCTAGCCCTTGGATAGAGCTTCTCCTTCACACGTGCGAACCGGTCTTGGTCTCCTTCTGCAAGTCGTTGGTTGCTTGTGAGGGTTTCCAACTAGGGTTTGACCTAGCGTTACTTGGAGGCTTGGTTTTTAGGCTTTGTTGAGCCCTCCTGTGGATTCTTGTGGTCGATTAGGGTTTCGTCTTGTTGGTTTACTCTAATCGTGACCTTGCACCAGTTTACCCTAGCCGTGACGTTTTTCTGGTTTACCCTAGTCGTGGCTTTATCCTTCTTCTGGTCAGTCGAGTTGCTCTCTCTCTCTCTCTAAAGATGTGGTTGATATATTGGCTGAGCTGTTGGATACATTCCAGACATGAAGCTATTTTGATTATACCTTTGGAAGTTCTTGTTGTTAGTGTTGTTTAGGCTTATGTCACTTTGCTCAACTTTCAGTTTCTCAGTTGTATTTTCTAGTTATGGAGTGCCTATAGTTTACTAGCTTTCATTGAGTTGTTGCATTGTATATGACTAGTTTGCCCTTCAGTACTTAGGGTTTCTATTTACTGTTTACTGCTCACTGCTGCATGCTTGTCATCTGGTTTCGCTATGCTTGAGATATAGAGATATATGCACATGTATTGCTAACCTTCTATGTGAAAAGTTTAAAAATTTGCAGGTTCAGCTCAAGCCCTAATTTCAACAAGAACATATGCTCAGGCATTCGTCATAACAAATTACAGAGTATCATGGGCAACCTTTAAGATTTTTTTTTTTATCTCAATAAAAAAGAGAGACTGCAATTATATCGCTCTCACCCAATCCTTTCTAAAGGTGGAGCTAACACACTTAAGAACATATCATCTATACAATTTCTTACACTAGTTACAATTAGAATAGTGATGAGTAAGGCCCGTTCATACTACTACAAGCTGATATAAATTTATAAAATGATCACATGATTCATGAATATCCATTCTCTTGCATACAGGATCAAGCTGTTTCTGGGCAGACCACATGGCAGAATTAGTACTTCAAAAAGTCAACTCACACTGTTACAAATTACAATCCTAAAAGAGCACATGATCTGCAGCTCCATGATGTACTGAATATTCAGTATGTTCTCTCATTCATTTGACTGCCACATCAACAATTGCTGATAGTTGTGCTTTGAAAAGTTATTCCTCTTGCACACTAGGACTTTGAGAAATTCTACTGGAAAAACCATCCAACCATTAGAACACAATTCATCTTTGAATCAACAGATAATCGGAACCCTCAGCAAGCAACAATTAGGTTGCCCTCCTCATCACTCTAGCCCTCAAAATAATAGCATATTTTTGCTTTTTCCAGATAATCAAACACCTCATGACCTTTACCGAGTTGGGAGTATATTAGCTGCACTTCAATTATCATATTAATTTGACTGAGAAGAATTTACGCTACACTCAGTAAACAATGCCAAAGTAACAAAGATTTTCACTTTGGGAGCATAACACCATCTCCAACTGATCATGCAACATTATACAACTGGCCAAAAATCTTTGTAAATTAAGAAAAATAATAAGAAGACTTACATGCCTGTTAAACAGAGGGAGGATTGCATCATATTGCTTGCCACACATGCTAAAGAAATGTCAAATTATACAGTTCTAAATACTCAAAAGGTTCTTGAAGGACAAGCTAAGTTACTCTGGTGCACCTGCACCAAAATGCTGTTCCTCCACCCCTCCCTTGAGCAACGGCAATCTCTTCATCAATGTAAAACCAAATGAAGAATGGATCTTTGGTTGTCGGTGTTCGACCCTTATCTTCCTCTTTTGCCAGATTGATTTTCAGAGGACCAAGTGGACCAACCTTTATATTCATGTATTCAAAAATAAAGGCCAATATTCGCTTTTTCCAGGAAAGCCTTCCCTCAAAAGTTAAGTATCCTATTGGGCCCAGATATATTCCATTTTCAATCCTCATTGCCTGAAAATCACATCAGATATATTATTTGGGGATGCTGCAAGATTTCAGAAAGATCTATAAAATCTGTAAATCATAACATTCAAGTTACAATGAAATAATGTCCAGTTAATTATATGCAGTTTTGAGCTGGGCAATATTCATAGCATGCCCGTGAAGAGATTTTTGAAACCAAATTCATCAACAACAGACATCCTCATGATCATTAGCACAACCACCATCTCTAGTTACAATGCTACCCATAGATTTTACAACAACGAGAATGGCATCTGATATTACTTTACAAGTTTAACCATTCAAATTGATATGGATACTCATAAGAGAAATGTACTTTACAAAATTCGCCTCATTAACACCACACTCACACATGCACCAACTGTTATGAAACAGTGATGTATCTTGATCGATAGCTCATCCACATGGGAAGTTTTGCATGCAATAACTGAGCTTACCTCGAAATATTACAAATGGAGAATGTTTGACTATTTCAAAATTTTTATTTTTCTATTTAGTGCAGCCTTTTATATTTCTAATTAAAAGGAAGGAGTTTGAAAGCATATTCGTCATTCAGGACATTGTCTAGGTCACATGGAAAGGCAGATATTCACAACATTTGGATTACAATATATTGTCCAATGCATTCACAACAACAAAATTGGCCTCATGGATGTTAAATAAAAATTATATTCTCATCTCAACGGAATAGAGATCTTATGCAGCGAAAGGTCGAGCCTCTCCCACAGCTAGGATTTACCCTAGCCACCATTTGCAATTCACTTCACTGGACTCTGGAGTATAGTCAACCATTCATTCTGCCCGTTGAAGAGATTTGATCATTGTGCAGTTTGCCGTGGGGATGTTTGCAGATCTTTCCAACCCCTAGCCGCCGTACCAAGTATTCGCTGAGGTGGAGTTAGAATTAATCCATGAGAGTGACAATGACTGACTCCTTCCAATCCGAGAATGATGCGTTCAAGTCACTAGCTAGCTCTTTGAAACCAGCCAAAGTATCTTGGCCCTTGCACAGCAGATTCATTAAACAGTTGGATGCCACCCCCCAGGTGGATCTTCCATTCCCAAAGCCAAGGAAAAAATCCTTCATTATGTCTGAGCGTGCATTATTGGAATTTATAAGCCTCTGGCCGAGTCCAAGAACTACATAGTCGTGGGCAACAAAGCATGGAACATCCAAGATTCAAGGTCAGGTATTTTCCGTTTTCATGTGGCCAAAGATATTTTGTGTTTCTTTTTCAAAATGGGGAGGATTGAGATTTGATATTTGACTCCATACCCTATTTCATGGGATCTAGGGGAATGTTTTATCTTGCTGGTCTCTTGACTTCAATGCAGAAGAAGAGATCACAGCAGCCCCTGTGTCGGTCAAGCTGCCTCACCTCCCTTTATTGTTCTACAAAGAAAGCACCCTCAGAGCCATTGGGGACAAACTGGGTTGATTCATCTGATCGAGCAAAACCAAAAGGAAATCTGCATTCTTGTGCCAGAATATATATGGAAGTGGATTTGGAGAAGGGCCTCCCAGAGGCACTGCAAACTATACGGACAGTTGGAGCCATCAGCAAGTTCTACACTACGAGCAACTCTCCTTCAAATGCAACTCTTCTCATGAGTATCGGCACTTTGCTAAAAACTACCCAAAGATTCAAGAGGATCAGTCTTCTTCAAATAAACCTTCGAAAGCCATAGTGAAACAGAGAAAAAACCATATAAACCAACAAATAGTAAGCACAAAAAATCACAGACTAATGGACTGCAGCAATCTAAGTAATCTTAGGAAGGCCCATCCAAAGAGAACAACAGGATTGAAGCCCTTGAAAACCTAGAAGATACCAAGAAGGAAAGTGAGGAGGTTGAGAAATCATGGAAAGAACTTGAAGATAGAAATAGAACCTCCTAAGCCTCAAGAGGATCAAGAGGCAGTTCCAGAAGCAGCAAAATCCCTTCAGGCCCCGCTGGACGGGGACAAAAATGGCTTCCAATCTTCTCAAGATGCCACTCTGGAAATGAGGGAAGAAACCTTCATTCCTCCATGAGCACATTGCCAAGCAACATAGACCCTCAAATTAGTAAGCTCTTCCCCAGCTCTAGATGCTTCCTATGTCAATGTTCTAATAAAGAAGGCATTGCCCCCTCTCACAAGCTGACAGAAAACCAATTGAGAACATTAGGAATTAGAAGTAGAAAAAAACAAAGCATGAGGTACTCAGGCTTTGTTGGCTGGTATCTATGCAGATTTGATTTCACCATTGACTGTATCTAGAATACCGCTCCTATATTGTTTTGTCAAGTTTTTTTTATTTTCCACTTTGTAAAACAGTTCACCTATCATGCCTTTTTCAGCAGGAACTGGATATTCAGGAGAAAGGGACTTTCAAAACGTACACCATAAGTTTTTGATAGTAGGCTATGGCTAATTTTAAAATTCTGTAGTTATTGTCCTAGCTACTTGGCTATGCCGCAGCCTTTTTTAATACAAACCCTATCCATTACTATATTAAAAAAACAATAGAGTAGAGTTCCTCCTCACCCCATAAGATCCTGAAAAGAAGCAAAGAAAGTGAAAGTTGATGGCCAACCACTATGAGATTGTTGAATTACGTACTTCCAGAACAATAGATGATTACTTTTTAAATGATTTTATGCAGCGCTATAACTAGAGATATCATCAAATAACCATATACTGAAAGTATCAACCATATATATGCAATATAACCAGTAAAAGCAAGAGCACAGTAAATCAACCTCAGTAGACACAAGATTTTACCTTGGGGAAATCCTAACATGGGAGAAAACCCCAACAAAGATCTTTCTTAAGAAGATAGCTTCAATACTTGAGCAGATGCATCAAAACCTAACCAAAGAGGGTGTCATACATCAAACCCTAACCAAAGAAGGTTTCATACCACATGAAAGAGAACCTGTAACAAGTGCGCCTAGCTATAGAAGGCTAATGAAGAAGTGTGCCAACCCTGAAGAAGCCAAAACACAAGTGCGCCAAGCTGATGGAATAACCCTAGCCACTATAGAGACTTGCGCTAGGTGAAGGAGAAACCCTAGTGCCTTCCTTTGCCAAACCCTACCGAACTCTTTCCTCTAGCGCTAGTAAAGAACTCAATGCTATGCATAGGAGAGAAAGCTAGTGAACCTGAGTGAGTAGAATGATGTGACTTGTCCTTTATTTATAGCTTCTTTCACATGCCTTCTCGAACTATCTTGGCCGACTTTGACTTTTCAACTTGATTGCTTCTAGCGCCTTCCACAAGACCTTTTCACAAGGTCGCCTTGGTTCATCTTCATGTACAATGGTCCACACGTGTCATCTGGAATCTCTATCCTTGTCCATAAGAAAGATCTCTTGTCTCTGTTGATGCTATCTCCTCTCAAACACATCCATCCAAGTCCGATGCCCCACAATGGGCATGATGCCCACGAGACTGGGCTTGCCCATCCTACAAGGGGTGGCCAGTCCCTTGAGAATGGTCAATGAGCCAAGTCATCTCTAGGACATGGACTGGCAAGGGTAAGCATACATCAGGGCCACCTTAAGGTGTAGCACTCTCCGTAGAGAAGTCCGCCCAATGCTATCAAAGGAGATCAAGCAAGCATCTCGAGCCTTCTTCCACTTTATCAATTCAGCATGATCAAGCAAGGCTATGTCCAGGGTCATTCACCCCGGCAATTCAGCATGACCCGAAGAGCCAATTCAGCATGGTTGGGGGAATGTCTCATGGTCAATTCAGCATGACCCATAGAGTCAATTCAGCATGGCTATACCTAGTACATCATCACTTTCCCGGTCAATTCAACATGACCCGTAAAGCCAATTCAGCATGGTTGGGATTATCATTCTCTTGGTCAATTCAACATGACCCGTAGAGCCAATTCAACATGGCCGGGAGAATGTCTCACAATGTTGCCTCAAACATCAACAAAGCTTTGGTAAAACATCGAGTGGATGCAATGAATGTGGTCACAGATACTGTTAGGAAATACATGGATTTAGTCATATCATTAGAGATGAACAAAATTGTTTAAATATTCAAGTAGCCTAGAAAAACCTTTATGGCAAACTAAATAAAAATTTGCCAACATAACACAAGAGTAAGGTATCATTTTGGGGATTATTTGCAAAAAGTCATTAATGCATGACCCATGCCCATGGGAACTAATCAGAAAGATCAATTTCTCACGAATTTGAATAGCCCACTTAACATTCCTTGCATCAACTTATGCTCATGGGGGTAAAAAAGTGGGATTGAGACTAACAAAATAAATCTAATAGCATCAACCATCACCTCTAATAATTGCACCAAGTAACCTAGACTTTTCAAGAAAGTCAAGTGTACTTAACCATGGACATTACCTCTCAATTAAACCTTGATCACCCTTATGTTGTGTTATGTGCATAAAGGGAATTGTGTCATAGGCTTAAGGATTAGGTCATCTCTTAGATACTCCTCTTGGTTGACACACCTAGTTATGTATGTGTTCTTTCCTGGTATACATCACATGAAGTATCCTTCATTTCCCGAGTCCTATATTCAGCTAAGTCAAATCCATGTCACCTTCCATCTCACTATCACCCAGTTCACTTGGTCTTAATAGAAACATCATTAACGTTAGTATGACTAGTCAAGACCTCTGTGCATGGCATCCTAAGGAACAGGTGAGCTTCGACAAACTTTTTGAAAATAATCATGGGATATTAATAGCTAATCTAGGATGTATTGCATCACGATGTTTACTATGGTCAGTGGTACTTCAGAGCCTCATCTTTTAATTGCAAAGAAAACAAAGCAGGGTCATGTGGATATTGTATGTCCCTTGAAGGGGCATTCCACTTATGCTTCACAAACACCTTTTATATGGTGGTAGAAAGACACTTATTCTTGGGCATTGTATCAAAGCTTATGTGATTGTAGGGTCTCCTGAGTCCTATGCAGTTGATAGGGGGTATGGCCATATCTTTGGTTGTACCAATTTGATGCTTGTGATATGAGCATTTTCTAGGACCCATTTCCCAACTTTTAAGTACCCAAATTGATAGATTGCACATACGATGGTGGTATTCTAACATTTACAAAGCATGGTGGATCTGAACTATGGAAGGGCCCTGGTATTATTGATGTAAGTGCATGGGTATTATCCAAAGGTGCTATTATTGATTAGATGACCGTTTTGAATACCCATTATGCCCGAGTATTCATATCCATGGTCAGTTTTCAGTTTGAACAGGTGGATATTGGTTTTCTAGAGACAAGGGATTCTTGATGTATTTTTATCTACGAGGATGCGTGCTAGGCCATTTTCAGTATCTACACTCATCTGTTTCCAGTTTTGAGGGCACCATTCGGTTCACATTGCGAGATTATGCACAATACAATATATTTACTTGGCTCATTCAGTAGACATCATCAACAATTGTTTTTAATGAGGGGGTTCTTCATGTGCTTCATGGTTATGTCATATAGTCATCTTGTGGTTATGATGTGTTGGTGACTAGGGGCCACCACTTTATGTTGTGGACCCCTAGTGAGATTATTTAACACATTATTCTTGTGCCTTGAGACCACATGTTATGTTTTTCAATGTATGTCACTTGGTGGTTATGCGAGGGTTATGTGGGTGCCCCCTTCCACCTAGCATAGTTGATTACTCACACATTGATACGCTATTGCACATTTCACCATCTAAGTTTTTCTTGTAGCACATCATTCATCATATTTCAACTCTAGCATGTACTTTCATGTTGTATCTTATTAGTATGTGGTGGTCCCCCTTCTTACCATTGTCATGTAAAGCCAGTTATAACTTAATGTAATGAGGGGGGATAACTTGTAACTTAGTCATTTAGGGTAGGAGAGGCTAGCCACATGTACATGGGGATCGATTATAGCTTATCCATATGTATTACATTACCTCACTTTATGTATGGGGTGGCCCCCCTCTTTTCCTAGAGCATATACCACCGTGGTATTGTGGTAACACAACGTTGTGACTTAAGGGAAAACCAATTCTTGACATGGTCATGGTTTCCCTTGGGTCTGATTCAATTTATCTAGATGACATTTTGTATTGAGCACATGGTTTTGGATTTCCCATGGTTTTGGCATGTGGTTTTCCCCTTTCCCATGGATTGTCTCCCATAGTTTTCGAAAGGTGAAAATGGTTTTCAAAGACTTCTCTCCTCTATATATTCATTGTATGAGATATGATAAGGGTCTTTGGTTCGTGGAAGTAACGAAATGTTGCCAAATTTTCCATTGATTATTGCAAAAATCTCTTGCTAGTTGGATGTTGTAAGTGGTGTATGTTTAAATGAATTTATTATTTCCTATCATGCACTTGTTCTTTGTTTATTGGTAGATAGTTTAGCAAATGCTAGCATCTATTTGTCCATAGCTTAATAAAAAGGAACACTTCCATGGTTAATGCACAATAAATTTCATGTGCATGTTGATGTTCTTTGGTAGATATGATCTTGTTTGTTCTTTGGGTAGTTGTTTGTATTGTCATAGTTTGAAATGGTTTCGAATAGCTACAGCCGAAGAGAACTGCAGATATTTCCTCTTTGAAATGTGTCAATGTGCTTATTCCTTTTGATCTCACTTGCATATCTTTTAGCTAGACTCAAAGATGTTGAAGTTAGGGCTTCCAGACAGTATTGATATCTTTTTATTTTTACGAGCAGTATATCAAGTTACCAAGAGCATTAACCAGAGAGCATGTATATAACCAGTAAGAGCAATGTACAGTAAAGTAAAGAGCATAAACAAGAGACACAAGTTTTCCTTGGGGAAACCCTTTCGGGAGAAAACCCCAGTATGAATTCCTTCCTTAATATTCAGATGAGCTTCATAAGAGCAGATACAACAGTCCACAAATAGGACGATACCAATACAGATAGAGAGAGAGAGTAGTAAGGACAAACCCTAGCGTAGCTAGGTCTTCCTCCACAAATCGTTGCCTCCACAAGGTGTACGAACCTCTCTCCTCCCTAGCGTCAACCTCCAAGCAAGATACACCACAAAGACCAAGTCTAGAGCCAAGTCGTCACTCTCCTCCACTAGTTCGCTAAAACCTAGAAGGTGCGCAACTATGGAGAGAGGGTTACTCAAGAGAGAGTGTGAGATGTGTGTGATAGAATGAGCTTTAGCTCATCTATTTATAAGAGCCTTCAAGGCTTAAACCTAGCCGACCTAGGTTTAATTACACACATAAAATATATAATATATTTTACACTTGGTTTGACCTTTCCACAAGGTCGTTGGCTTTGTTCAGGTAGGCGTTATCTTCTTGAGGTTGATGTAGCTTTCCTCCGAGCTCCGTTAAGGTTCCACGTGTCATCTCTAGCTCCATCGTCGTCATATCAAGGAAGATCGTTCATCGTTATGAAGCGGACCCTACTACCTCCCCAGTCTTTATCACTTACCCACAAGTGGGCTAAGTGACTATGTCTTCCAAGCAAGGGGTGGCCAGTCCCTAGATGGCAAGACCATAGTATCCATCTCGAAGACTGTGGGCAGGAGTAGTGTCCCAATCATCTACCTAGACCACGTCTAGGTTACTTGATCCAAGATCAAGTCTACTTGGTCCACGACCAAGTTCCCTGGTCCCGAAACCAGGGTGTCCTCATCCAAAGGATAGGACCATGACAGAACTAGCATCGTTCTACCTAGGCTTACCACGTAAGCTAGGATTTACCTAGTCACGGACTAGGACTACTTGATCCTCCAGATCAAGTCCATCTGGCCTCCAACCAGATATACCCTTATCTACAATAAGGGTCTGCATTCTCCCATTGTCCATGGCTGGGAGAGTGCCTCACGATGCTGCTAAAATCAACAAAAGACTCCATAACCCAATAGGTAAGACACTAATCTTTCATTGTTTCCACTATTGCACCTATTATTTTCTTCTCTAATCCTTTCATTTCAATAGTTTCACCCCTTGGAAACAAGGGTTTTCAAGCACTTACTTGCACATAAGTGAATGAGGGTTTGAAGGAGTGCATGCAAAAAGTTTGGATATGCTCAACATTTGGGGATTGCTGGCCTCATTTGGTCTCTAAAACTCACAAGTAAGTCCTTAATTTATTTTCATGCATGCACATTTTATTTGGGAAAATTTTCTAACATTTGCATGAAAAGTTAGATGCTCAAATCGTCATATCTTATGCATTTTTTCTCATAAGAAGCAATCAGATTTTAGGGCGTTTATTTTAAAAGAAATGAGTCACTTGATTTCATCAATATTGGGAGTTTTTCATGCAACAAACCATCTTGCATGCATGCTGGCTTTTAATTCTTCACATAACATATCTGGAACAGCCATGCAAAATGACACATTAAACACCTTAAAACTACCCCAAAACCAAATATAAGTGACTAAAAGTGATCTAACTATCCTAGGTCACTGAAATCTTCAACATAAATTTCTAAATCCTTCCATTTTAGTGGCCATTTTCTCTTTCTTAGCTTGCAGCCCTGTTTTTACTCATTTACACTTAGGCACAAGTTAAGAATCCCTTGTGTAGTGCAAGCCAATCCATTGTGATTTCCTCTCCTTTCACTTGCACACACTCACAACAACTACCGGGAAACAACCTTCCATTTAGGAAGCGTTGCATAGGGGTAGACTGTCAAAATTACTTGCTTTTACAGGGGGATACCTCACACCTCTTAGGACATTGCCCTGTCCTCCTATGCAGTCAAGTAGGGTAGCTGCTCGTGGCTAGTCTAGCCATTTTAGCCAGGTGGCCTAAATTAGCGAGAGACAATGGTTTGGTGACATTGGCCACCATCTGTCTTGCTACAAAGGTTTGCAAGTGGTTCCACTTTGCGATTACACAAACCTACAAATTTCTGGATAACATTTTGGCGTCGTTGCCGAGGAACAAGGTCCTTCTCGGTTTGACATACCTCATCTGCCTATCTATTCAAATTGGTGTTTGTGTCTGCTTCTCCCATCCTACATTGACAAATTCTTTGGTGAGATTATTTGTGCCCTGTTAATTTTATACATCTCACCTAGCGACTCCACCGATTTACTTTGCTGGGAGACATTCCAGATATCCTCTACCTAGTCGTGGCCCAATTTATGCCAAGAGATTCTTTGATCCCCATAAGGTTTATCAGTGTGCAAGGAAGAGGAGGTTAAACTCCTCATCTGACCCTATCCTTGACATCCTCCCCGATGTTGATAAACTTTTTTCTTTAGATACTCCTGTCATGGCTCATCCTTGTTGATTTTAAGAGATTCCAGACATCTACGATATCTATTAAAATTTCTTGAGCAAATTAGATATATATATATATCATATAACCAATAATGTAAGAGCGTTAACCAAAAAGCAAATATAACCAGTAAGAGCGGATTAAAGTACAGTATTGAGCATGCACAATAGACACAAGATTTTTCCTTGGGTAAACCTTTTCAGGAGAAAAACCCCAGTATGAATTCTTCCTTATATTATTCAGATGAGTTTCATAAGAGCAGATACAAAAGTCCTTAATAGGACAATAACATACCAAGAGAGATAGAAGAAGAATGATAGATCGTGGAAGATCAAACCCTAGACCAACTAGGTCTACTTCTTCACTTCGCTAGCCTCCAAAGATGTATGGCATAGCCTCCCAGTGCATGGCGCACTCTTCTCTCCTCCTAGCGCTAGCCTCCAACAAGTCGATATGTAAACCCAAGCCAAAATGCCAAGTCATACCTCCTCCTCACAAAGGTGTGCTAAACCAGAAAAGTGTGCAAGAGAGAGAGAGAGAACTCCACAAGTGTGATGATGGTAAGAATGAGCTCTAGGCTCCTTTATTTATATCGATCCAAACAGGTTAACTTAGCCTACCCTAGCCGACCTAGGGTTTTCACACTTTTCTTTTATTTCTTTTATTTTTCATTCTTCCTTTTGACTTGATCAACTTCTCTTCAAGGCGTTATGTTCCTTAGGCTTGCGTTCATCTCTAGGTCATAGCGCTAGGTTCCTCTGGGCTTCAATATGGTCCCACGTGCCATCCCGAGCTCCATCGTCATCATAATAAAGGAATATATTCATTGTCCATGATGTGGACACCTTACTCCTCTCATGTCCATGTTACTTGCTCACCCAGTGGGTCAAGTGGCTATGTCTTCCTACAAGGGTTGGACAGGCCCTTGAGGAGAGACTATAGTCTATCCGTCTCGAAGACAATGAGAAGGAGAAGGTCACATCATCTACCTAGACCTAGTCTAGGTTGCTTGGTCCCTGACCAAGCCTACCTAGTCCTAGACCAGGTTGTCCATATCCCCAGGATAGGACCATGGTAGAATCGTCCTCTTGATCCCCAGGATTAGGAATACAACATCATACCTAGGCTTACCCAGTAAGCTAGGATTTACCTAGCCCCGGACTAGGACTACTTGGTCCCTAACCAAGTTTATCTGGTCCCTGACCAGATCCACCCTTATCCCAGATAAGGGTCTTGCATTCTCCCATTGTCCATGGCTGGGAGAATGCCTCACGATGCTGCTAAACTCAACAATCCTAGGTCCTTTGGTATAGACGCTTATGGCCCACTTGACTTTACCACATGTCTCAGTCATCCACATGATATGCCCACCAAAAATCTAAAGTGGATGCCATGATTTAATGGTGATAATGTCATTTCAACTTCTAACCATGTTGAGGCTTTCTTTAAAGCAACTGTCGATAATGCTATTGAGCACGAAGATGTGTTTATGAAACTCTTTACCAACTCTTTAAAAGGTATTGGCCACCTTTAGTTCAATAGTCTTCCTACTTGTTTTGATGACTTTGTGACAAAGTTTATGCGTGAATGGGACTGTAGTATGACAATAGGTACCTATTAAATCAACTGTATGAAGCTAAGAAGAAGGAAAACGAAACTGGCCAAGAATTTAATTTGAGGTTTGATGGAATCCTTCAGAAATTGCCCACAGATGTTAAACCTCGAGATAGAGCAATCACGCTCCATTATATGGATGCGTTTGATGCTACATTTAGTTTCATGTTGAAAGTGAAAAATTCTAGTTACTTTAAGAGACAGCCAAGATAAAACTAGAACAATGGAGAAGCATGTCTCTTCTACTGAGAAAATTGATTTGTTCGGGTCCACATCATCATCTCGTGCTCCCCAACCAAAAAAAGATGACAAAGTGAAGGGTTCAATAATTGTAGATCCGACCCGTGATTTCATAGAAAGCTTGGTACCCACTTTACAGCAGATAATGAAACAACAGACAACCATGCTGCAAATGATGTAGGAGAGAGAGAAAAAGTTTATGGAATATTTTAGACCTCCCTATGAACAACAAAGAAGATTTAATAATAATTGAGGGGGAAGAAACTTTAACCAAAGGAAAAATAACGATCAACCTAGATTGAAGAAAACTGTGAGCAGTGTGGAAAACATCGCCGATTTTTCGGGAACATCGCGAAAAGTCACGATTTTTCCTTGCTGACGAAATTTCGCCGAGGAAAAATCACGATTTTTCCAAAAATCTTCACATCGCGATGTTTCCTGATGTTTGCCGCAACGACACAAAAAATAGGGCCCTGTCCTGTAGCCGCGTGATAAAGAGGGGAAATGCCTTTTTTTCCCTCATTTTGGATTTTGCTTGGCATGGAGTTGGAGGACAAGAGCTTTGGGGTTTGAGAAGGAGTTCCTGAGGTTGTTTAAGCCGTGAATCACAATCACCATCCAAAAATTCCAAGTGGAGCAAGGATTTGGCAACCAGTTTCATTGATAGGTATGTATTTTTTCTCCCCCATTTTCCTCCATTTTTTTCATAGATTTAGGCATGTTTTCTTGTCTCTTTGCTTGCCTCTTTGCTTGACTAGGATATTCATATTTTTTTCTCATTCTTTTCATGATTTCCATGCCCATAATAATCATTCTTTTCATGATTTCAATGCCCATAATAATCAATTTAAGGGTTTTTTTGAGTTGGATTGCAAGCTTGATTTTCATTGTCAATAATCTAATATAGAGGTATATTTTTTTAAACAAATTAGTGTTTTTTTGTTTTCAATGGGGTTTAATGTTTTTTTGTTTTTGTTTTTGTGGCCTAGATTCAAATTTGGAAGCTTTCAATTTCCATAGCAAAGATGCCAAAGGCCTTGGACCCATTTTGGGAGCATGGAATACCTGAAGATGGGTCCAATCGACAAAGATTGAATTGCAAATTATGTGGGCAGCTTATGACAAGAGGTATTACCAGGTTAAAATACCATTTGGCCAAGATTCCTGGGCATGATGTTGGGCCTTGCTTGAAAGTGGAACCAAAACTTATGAGAGTTGTGCATGATGCACTTCAAGTGAAAGATGGAAAGAAAGAAGCAGCAGCAGCAAAAAAGGCCCAACTTGCAGCTTTCGGAATAGAAAGTTCAAGGCAATCTACATCTGCCACTGCAGTTAGTGGGAGGGGCTCCACTGCCATGAGGTCCTCATCATATTTTGTTCCACGAACCACAGTTGGAGCACAACCTTCCATCAAGTCATTGGTGAAATAGAGGGAGAAGAAAGAAGCAAACAAGGTGATGGCCAAGTGCCTATATTTGTTGGTCAGTTTGAGTCTAGAGTTGGTTAGTTTGGGTCTAGTGTTTGTCATTGATGTCAACTGAGTCTTTGGTTGTGGGTTTGTCTCTGGTTTAAGCCCTTTGTGGAGCCTCTATTGGGTCCTTCTTGTTGTGATGTCTCAGAGTCCTTTTACTCTTATTCAAGCCCAAGTTTGAAGCACTTGGAGCCCTCTGAATAGAGTTAAAAGCCCCTTTGAGTTGGTGTAAAAGCCCCTCTGGGTTGGTGTGTGAGCATCTTTCTATTTCCTCTTCTTTCTTTTAATTGACCTACTTAATTAATTAATTAAAACCCTTTTTAATTAATTAATTAATTCTCTTCTATTTCTCTTTTAGCCCCTCCTTCTTGAGTTGTGACCCCTTCTTCATTATTTAATTCTTCTCTTTTAATTCTTTCACTTGTGACTTTCTTTTTTAATTATTTCCTCCTTTTACTTTTTATTCTTTACCAAAACCCTAATGTTGAAACCCTACTTCCTCTTTCACTATTTAAAGAGCTTCCTCTCTTCATTCTTTTTCATCCTCTCTTGCTCTCTCTTGAGCTTCTTCTGGGTTTTACTTTTTCGACAGAGCAAGGAGTGTTTTCTTGCAGGTTTCGTTGGAGTTTGGACTGGTTTGCTTGGTTGGAATTTGATTTGTGCAGCTATGAGTTTGGATTATTGGCCATCTTCCAGGTGTGATCGCTCTTGTATATTAGTTTGTAAATTCATTTTTGCCCTAGCTCTCTTTCTCCTCTTCAAACCCTAATTGGTTTTTGCCCTAGCTCTCTTTCTCTTCTTCAAACCCTAATTCGTTTTTGCCCTAGCTCTCTTTCTCCTCTTCAAACCCTAATTCATTTTTGCCCTAGCTCTCTTTCTCCTCTTCAAACCCTAATTCGTTTTACTCTAGCTCTCTCTTTCTTCAAACCCTAGTTCTCCCTTCTAAGCCTTGCGCCAACTCTTCCTAACCCTAGCGTTTCTCTCCCAAGCTCTTGCTTCTTCCTCTAAGCCTAGCGTACCTCCCTCTAACCCTAGCGTAAGTCTCCTCTAGCCTTCCCTATCTCCTAGCGTTACTTCTCTTCAGGCCTAGGTCACCTCCCTAAGCCTTGTCTAAGCCTAGCGCTACTTCTTCCTAGCCTTGTTTCACCTCTCAAACCCTAGCGTTACTCTTTCCTAGCCCTAGGTCTCCTCTCCTAAGTCTAGCGTTACCTCTTCTCTAGCCCTAGGTGTCCTCTAAGCCTAGCGTTAGCTCTCTCCTCCTTCCTAGTTTCCTTCCTAGGTTTCTCCTCTGAGTTTCGGCCCTCTCCTTCTTCATCCTTTAAGTTTCGGCCCTATCTCTCCTTACCTCCTTCTAGCTTCAGCCCTCCACTAAATTCGGCCCTTTACCTTCTCCTAGTTTAGGCCCTCTAACCTCCTCCTATTTTCGGCCCTCCTCTCTTCTCCAGGTTTCGGCCCTTAGTTTATTTTGGTTGAGCTGAATGGAAAGTTAAGAAGTTGCCTTGTGACATGCATATAAGCTTAATTGTGATTATCTTATGAATATGCATTAATGATCAGTTGAAGTTGATGATATTGTTTGTACTGTCATTCAGTAAGACATAAGTTGGGTTTGTTCATTTGTCAGTATCTTGAGTTTCCTTATGCTTGATTGAGGGTTGCTTCCTTCTCCTTTTGACAGTCAGTTGTAGCCTTGCTTTTTGAGTCTTCTTGAGTTGAGTTGGGGTTTGACTTTCTCTTTCTTCTCTTGATCTTTTGCTAGTCAGATTTGTCTTGTCTTGAGTCTTCTCTAGTCCCCTTCTTGTCAGTTATGATTTGGTCATCTTGAGTTGGTGAGGGGTTTGTCAGTCAAAGTGATAGCTTCACTTTGAGACTGTCTTCTTGACAGTTTGTGCAGTGCTTTGGCACTGAGTCAATTTGAGTCAGTTGATGTTATGGTGTGTCTATATCAATGAGATTAGACAGTCCATGGCAGTGGCTTGAGTCTTCTTCTTCTCTCTTCTTTTCTGGTCATAATAGGGTGGTAGGGTGGTGCTAGGGCCTACATTGTAGGCGTGTAGGGGTTGGAGACCCTTCCGGTTGGTGCTGGGAAGTAATTGTATAAAACGGAGTCTTTGTCCTCCTTCCAGCAATAGACTGGTAAAGTAAATTGTAAAGGGTTGTTACCCTAGCCAGCATTCAGACTGGCAAAGTAAATTTTGGAGTTAGTGAAGCTTTCGTGGTTTTCTCCCCAGTCACTGGGTTTCCACGTAAAAACTTTTATGTTCATATGGTTGATGCTTTGAGTTGTTTTTACTTATGATGATGATATATGCCAATGCTTAAATGATAAATGATGATGTGATGTATGCTTTACTTGATATATGATATATGCCATGCTAGAAAGACAAATGCTTATACATGATTTGATCAATGATATATGACACATGCCATACTGATGATGATACATGTCTAGCTATATGTCATGCTTAGATGATAATGTTGGTTACTTGTTGTGATTCATATTGAATGTGATGATATAAATGAGAACAACTAACAGTTTGTTTTGAAGGTTAAAAAGAAGTAAAGAACAACTTAACACCGATTCAACCCCCCTCTCAGTGTCAACAATATTGGAGTGACTTGCCTCTTAGCATCACTAGAAACAATCCATTTTGGCAACCGATGTGTGATGCCATAGCTATTGTTGGCCCAGGAAATAGAAGTGCTACCTATGAGGAGTTGCGGGGGCCACTTCTTCAAGGAGAGAAGAAGGACATCAACTCTAGATTAGCGGAGTTGAAGCAGTAATCGGAGGTCACCGGTTGCACAATCATGTCTGATGGTTGGATAGATAGGAGGGGTAGGATCCTTCTTAATTTCTTGGTACATTGCCCCAAAGGTTCCATGTTCATCGAATCAGTGGATGCATCGGCACACGTAAAAGATGCATCATTGTTATGTGAGTTGTTAAGTGGGTTCATCGAGGAAATTGGTTTGCCCAATGTGGTGCAAATCATAACAGATAATGCAGCTAATTATGTGGCTGCTGGTAAGATGCTTATGGAGAGGCATCGATCATTGTTCTGAACTCCATGTGCAGCACATTGTATTGATTTGATGCTAGAGGATATAGCAGAACTTTCCTTCGTCAAGGAGGTGATTGATCGGCTAGGAGCATCCCGAAGTTCATATATAACCATGCTTTCATTCTTAGCCTCATGAGGAGATGCACCAAGAACAGGGAGTTGCAACGTCCTGCAATCACACGGTTTGCCACAAACTTCATTACTCTTCAGTCACTTCTTAAATGTCAATTTGAGTTGAAACAATTGTTTGTTTGTGATGAGTGTCGTGACTGTAGATATAGTAGGAGAGAGGATGGCAAAGCTATTGCTAGATTGGTGTACCTCGACTTCTTCTGGGAAGGAATGGAAGAGGTGTGCTCAATAAGTGAACCTCTTGTAAAGGTTCTGAGGTTAGTTGATGGGGATAAGCCCACAATGTGTTGACTGTAGATTGTCATTGATGCCAACACCAGATTGTAGATTGTTATTGATGCCAACAATAGATGTTGGAAGCCTTGTATCTGATGATGATGATGTGTGACCCTTGCAGTGGTCACAGTACGATGCAGCCTGGATGATGATAGTCCCTGTTGTCCCTTGATGATGTATGCATGGATGGTGATGGTGGTGATCCCTTGATGACCTTGATGATGTGTTGGATGATGTGGTGGAGCCCTAGATGATGTGGTGGAGCCCTTGTTGGTGATTGGTCTTGTTGATGCACATGGTGATGGTTGCTTGACATGGTGATGACTGCTTGATGATGGCTTTGGAGCCATGATGCCCAGTGATGGTTGCGCCTAGATGATAGAGCTCTTGTTGATGTGACATGATGGTGATGAATTCTTGCTTGATTGAGGATCCCTTACCTTAGTCGCTTCATTCCTTTACCTCACCTACCCTTGCGCCATTCCTTATCCCTTTGCTCCTTTATCCCTTTACCTAATCTACCCTTGCGCTAGTCCCTTTCACCCTTGAAAACCCCTCCTAAACCCTAACACTACACATTTACCCTTTCCTACACATAACGCTACCCTTTACACTAGCCTAAACCCTAACATAGTCCTTTACACCTAATCCTACCCTAATCCCTTTCCTTCTACACTACGCTAGCCCTAATCCTATCCTTATCCCCTTCCTCCTCTACTTACGTTAGCCCTATTACTTGTGAAACCCTAACCCAACCTAATGCTAGCCTATCCCATTGTTAGCTTGTCCCTAATGTTGAATTTAGGGCTTCCAGACAATATCGATATCTTTTTAATTTTATAGAACAGTATATCGAATAACCAAGAGCATTAACCAGAGAGCATGTATATAACCAGTTAGAGCAATGTACAGTAAAGTAAAGAGCATAAACAAGAGACACAAAGTTTTCCTTGGGGAAACCCTTTCGGGAGAAAACCCCAATATGAATTCTTCCTTAATATTCAGATGAGCTTCATAAGAGCAGATACAACAGTGCTCTATGGGACGATAACATAGACAAAGAGAGAGAGAGTAGAATAGACAAACCCTAGCCTTGCTAGGTCTTCTTTCTTCAAGTCGATAGCCTCCTCAAGGATAGCGAACCTCCTTCTCCTCTTAGCGCAAACCCTCCAAGCAAGATAAACTAAGGGCCGAAACCTGGAGAAGAGAGGAGGGCCGAAAATAGGAGGAGGTTAGAG
>Ga0115853_100147_pt1 | contig 19814 bp, 16 predicted proteins | sample InSIn5gowninarea_FD_83867 | JGI IMG/M metagenome (GOLD analysis project Ga0115853, IMG submission 83867)
TTTTAAATTTTTGAAATGGGTGTTTTTTTTTTTTTTTTTTTTTTTTTTTGTTTTTTTTTTTTTTTTTTTTTTTTTTTTTTTTTTTTTTTTTTTTTTTTTTTTTTTTTTTTTTTTTTTTTTTTTTTTTGTCTCTTCTCCTTTTTATTTCTAGTTCTTAACAATGTGTTATGTCCGGTTTGCTGCATGGTTGCTCCGATATCTGGTCGTACTGTCTATGAAACCTCGGGACAATCTGTCACTATTCTGAAACACCCTTGGCGCTAGCCCGATACTCTTTGTACATGATGCTCTCCTCTCAGGCAGAGGATACATAGCTTGAATACCACTGAATGGCAATCCAGTTGCTCTCCCGAACCAATTCCGTAAGCCTAATCGTAAACCACGACGATCCCCATCAGCGAAATGAGATCGGCCAGCTGAACTGGACCTTTCTAAGAGGGATTTGGTGACGATCAGCGTCACTTTGAAATGACAAAATAAAGGGGAATTGAGTAAACACAGAGAATAGCACAAAACAGTAAATGCGCTCAGTTCAAACGATATAAAAAAAGACCCTGAAATCTCTCGTCCGCGTCAGCTGCCGGATTGGGTAAGACGGGAGGTTCCCCACCAAATTGCCCCCCCGAATATAACAGTCGCTGGTTTCCTTCTTCTTTCCTACTCACTCCAATTCCTCATTCCATTTCTCTCTTCTCTCCCTAATCCACCCAATTCCTTTCCTCATACAATCATCATGTCTGCTGGCTCTGTTCTTGTCACCGGGTACGCATTATCTTCCCCTCTATGTTCCTGTTCCTGTCCCTGTCTCTGTTCCTCCTGACTAACAGACACCCCGCATTCGCATTACAGTGGTACCGGTTACATTGGCTCCTTCACCACCCTCGCCCTGGTCGAGGCTGGCTACAAGGTTGTTGTCGCAGACAACCTCTACAACTCCTCCGACGAGGCTCTCAAGCGCGTTGAATTGATCTCCGGCAAGAAGCCTGAGTTCGCTCAGCTCGATGTGACCGACGAGGCCGCTTTCGACAAAGTCTTCGAGGCGCACCCCGACATTGACAGCGTTATTCACTTTGCCGCTCTCAAGGTGCGTTGTTTTCGCTCATTGGATCGTTGCGACAAGGATATAGAGTACGGTATATTAACATTTGCGACAGGCCGTCGGCGAGTCGGGCGAGAAGCCCCTGGACTACTACCATGTCAACGTCTTCGGCACCCTCTGCCTCCTGCGCTCCATGGTCCGCCACAATGTCACCAACATCGTCTTCTCCAGCTCCGCCACCGTCTATGGTGACGCTACCCGTTTCCCTGACATGATCCCCATCCCCGAGAATTGCCCTCTGGGCCCTACCAACCCCTACGGAAACACCAAGTTCGCCGTTGAGACCGCCATCACCGACTTGATCAACGCTCAGCGCAACAACGCCCTCAAGGCTGGTAACCAGGCTGAGGCTCAGAAGTGGAACGGCGCTTTGCTGCGCTACTTCAACCCTGCTGGCTCTCACCCCAGTGGTATCATGGGTGAAGACCCCCAGGGTGTTCCTTACAACTTGCTGCCTTTGTTGGCTCAGGTTGCTACTGGCAAGCGCGAGAAGCTGCTTGTTTTTGGTGACGGTAAGTTGCCTGTTTCTGTCCCTACATCTAGATCCAATGGTTAACAAGCAATAGACTACGAGTCGCGCGACGGAACCGCCATCCGTGACTACATCCACATCCTCGACCTTGCCAACGGCCACCTCAAGGCCCTCAACTACCTCCGCGCCAACAACCCCGGTGTCCGTGCCTGGAACTTGGGTACCGGCAAGGGCAGCACCGTCTACGAAATGATCAATGCTTTCTCCGCCGCTGTCGGCCGCGACCTCGCCTACGAGGTTGCTCCCCGCCGTGCCGGTGACGTCCTGAACCTGACTGCCAACCCTACCCGTGCCCACAGCGAGCTTGGCTGGACTGCTGAGCGTACCCTCGAGCAGGCTTGCGAGGACCTCTGGCTCTGGACCCGGAATAACCCTCAGGGTTACCGCCAGGAGCCGCCGGCGGAGCTGCTCGCTGCCCTTAAGAAATAAGTAATATGCGAAGGCGACATATAGACCAGATGTTCAGATATATTTCTTTTTAATATTATGAAATGACGATATTTCCTTTGTGAAAGATGTTGTCTAGATGCATAGACTTGAAATAGAATCAAAATACTGTGGTTATGCAATATATCAACGAATGTTGGTCTATAATCTATTTCGCCTTACGACTCCGTCGCGACCCCGGCGTCGGATCCTTAGCAGCCCCCTTATCCTCAGCCTTGCGCTTCTCTTCCTCCTCCCTCTCCTTCTTCTCAATCGCCCTCAAAACAGCCCCCTCTTTCTCCCTCAGCTCAATCTGCTTCTCACTAAACTCCCACAACTCCTTCGCCCGCTGCTCATCCTTCACATCCTTCCGCGAGAAATCCACCTCCCGACACTCCTTGATCATCCATCCACCCTTGTCCTTTCCATACCTCGCCTCCATCGCCGCGTACAAAATACTCTGCGCGCCCTGCTGCGGCGACTTGAGGATCAAACACCACAGTGGCCAGGTGAGGAGGTAGAGGAGGAGGCCCCAGAGGGAGCCACCGGTTAGCCAGCGGCGGGTTCCTGGGGTGCGGCTGAAACCTGGGTCGACGGTGATGACGCGCGTGCAGGGGGGTTGGCCGTCGGGGCGTTCGTAGGCGTTCAGGTGGGCTTGGAAGGATTGGGCGAAGATCATGAGGGAGAGTTTGCTTAGGGCGAAGAGGCTGTTGTCCTTCTTCTTGGAGGCGGGGACGGTCTTGGACTTCTTGTTAGGCTTGGCAGGCTTATCCTCAATAACGGCCTTTCTGAGATCAAACTCGGCCCCGATATAACTCGGACACGTCGTGAAAATCACCCGCACATCGCGATGTGCCGGCTGCGCCCTCAACGCCGGAGAAAGAATACTTAGCAGATGGAAATTCGCCAGATAATTCACCTGCCACTCCTCATCCAGCGCATCGACAGTTATCTTCCGCTCGCCCTTCGAGGGGACAACCGTGTTCGCACACAGAATAAGCATATCCAGTCTCCGCGGCGGCGCGTTGTCGATCCATTTCGTCGCGAACGTGCGGATCGAGTACAGTGAGGACAGATCGACTTGTTCGGCGTAGATGAGCTGGTTGCCTGTTGATTTGCGGAGGTCTTCGATGTATTCGACGAGGAAGATGTCGGAGGGCGAGTGCTGGGTTAGGAGAATGACTTGGGCGCCGCGGAGGGCGAGGTCGTGGGCTACTGATGCGCCTATGCCGGATGTGCCGCCCTATATCTCTTATTAGCTGTGATTAATATTACCCCGGGTGGCTAGTTTGGGATAGATACCGTAATCATAACGACTTTGGAGTGCATCAATCGCTCAGAGCGGTTTCTGGCACCACCGAACCAGTACTTCAGCGCGGCGACGAGGAGAACCCATGGTACGATTCTGAGAACTGTGTAGGCATAGGGAATAGACGACAGGCCCTCTTCAACCCCCTTTCGGATTATGGGGATGGGCATTGTGCAATTGGTGTTGTGTTGTGGGTGTTGATGGAAAGTAGGAGAGGACAACAACGTCAACAGATAGGCGGACGGAGGTCGTCTGGATTCCGCATCGGGCTCCGCCACCACCTGTATGACATTTAATTGCCTACAACAACACCTCTACACCTCTACACTTTACTCAGGGTTACAACATACAACATTAAAAAATAGGAAAGGAAATGTCCGACGAAGAAGACTACTTCCTCCCCGTTGAAGACCAACGAGTCTTCGGCGCTGGAATCCGCCGCAAGCGCGTACCGTTCGTTCGTTCCTCGGAGCATGAGCTCAACACCACCAATGCCACCACTGCAGCACCGATGACAGGGAGACCAGGACCGAGTATAGCGGATAAATATCTGTCTATTGTTATGCCGAAAAGCAGTCAAAGCACGACCGCCAACAGCACGACGGAACAAAAACCGGCGATATGCGAAGTCTGCAACCTCCCTCTATACCCCAGTTCAACAACCACAACAACCACAACAACCACAACCACGACAACCACGACAATAGATGACAACCGTGACAAGCCCCACGAAAGCTCCCTCGCGCACCAACTCTGCCTCACCCACTCCCATCCCCCTTCCCACCTCGACCGCACCCGTCAGGGCCTCCGTTACCTCTCGTCCTACGGCTGGGATCCCGATAGTCGAGTTGGACTGGGCGCACCGGGGCGAGAGGGTATCCGGGAGCCGATCAAGGGGCGGTTAAAAGCTGATACGATGGGATTGGGTGCTGACGGTGATAGTGATGACGAGGAAAGCGGGAGGAAGATAGGGCTAAAGAGGAAGGAGAGGGAGAAGAAGGCTGAGAAGAGTAGGCCGGCGAGGGTGGAGAAGTTGAATGCGAAGGAGGTTCGGAGGGGGGATTTAGAGGCCAGGAGGAGGGGGGAGAAACTGAAGGAGATGTTTTATCAGAGGGAGGATGTGCAGAAGTATTTAGGGTGATGTGGTTTTTTATTGCGTTTTCTTTTGATGGTTTAGATAGTGATACCCCGGTTTTTTATAGATCAAGTTATTAAAGATTAAAGAAGTTGGTTTCTCTTGCCTGCAACTATGACCATAGAATATAGAACCAATGTACAAAATGAACAGCGCCGTCGGAATGCTTCAAGATATAGACAGGAAAACATGGTATCACAGTAGCGCAATAATATGACGACAGCAGAAAAACCAACCGAAAACGAACGGTCCTGGCCGTCCAAGAAGAGAAACGGGGTACATCAAGATTAGTGGTATATGCGATTGAAACCGAAAAGTTAGACAAAACTACCGGAAGAAGTGGAATTTCTTTTCCTTCTTCTCTTTCTTCTCCTTCTTTTCCTTGTGCTTGTCGTGTTTATCGTGCTTGTCATGTTTGTCCGTGCCCGGAGGAGGCGTTCCACCCTGCGCATCCTCCAGAGACAACTTCCCCATAGCCACTGCGTTGGACACCGGTGGGTTGAGCTTGGGCGCCGGCTTCTTCGCAATCGGTTGCTGTGGCTGTGGCTGCGGCGGAGGGGCCTCCTTCTCGAACAGATGAGCCGGTGCAGTAGGCTTGGGTCTCTCTGAGGGAATATCCAGGCGTCTTCGGTCGACGCTCAGGTCTCCCAGCTGACGCAGGAATAGACCGGGACTGAGCATGTGAGATGTTGCCAGGAAGACATCTCTGTTGAATGCCTGGGAAGCCTCGTAGCACGCCCGGGCTTCGCCATGGGTGGCACCGCCAGCCATCAAGACGATAATGCGCTGTTTGGGCTGATCGGCTGAGGAGCGAGTTCGGGCCCAAGTCGGTTTCGCGCTTCGCAGGGACGCCTGCGATGACGAAAAAGTCTCTGTGTGTTGAGACGCAATGCCCTCAGCGTCTGTTGGAGGGCGGGTGAACGGGAAAACAGTTGCGTCCAAGGTTCCACGGATTTGCTCTTCCAGCATCAGTTTCACGTTAAGCTCATACCGAGACAAGCTGGTTTCGTCAGCTTCGGCAGGAGCTGGGGGTTTCCGTTGGAACAATGGCTGTATCAGTGGCCTCTCATCCTTGAGCGGCTTTTCCGCCCGCGCTCCAAGCAAACCGATGTTGTAAAGAACTTCTCCATCATGTGGTGAAAGCTGCGCATGCGCCATCAGTTTTCTGATGTCCCCCCCAAGCAAGCCCCCTCTGTATATAATGTAAAGCAACAGAAGTCTCAGTCGGTCTGAACGCATGACTGCCTCGTCATCGAGCAACTGCACCAACTGTGCAGCTAGGTTCTTGGCCTTTTTGTAATTCTCATCAAGTCCTGTCGCAAAACACTGCTCAACGGAACTGACTTCGATGAGTTTATGGACCTGGAAGTGCTTCATACACTCCTGCGCCATGTTCAGGTGAAGCGTATATGCGTCTCTGCCCTGCTGGAATTCTGAAAGACCAGCTAGCATGTCCTTGATAGTATTGACGGTGGCCTTGTCGTCTCTGTAAAGGATTAGCGACTCATTCAGTCTTCCTACGACGGAACAATTTCACTTACTCTTCCGCAAATTGAGGATTGGCTCTCCTGAACTTGGCAAAGTCTTCGCCCAACCTCTCAAGCACATCCTTCATGTGGAGATGGCGATAGTCAACCCAGACTTTGTCATTGTCGCTGATTTCCATCTCCTTATGTTCTTGCTTAGCGGACCCCTCATTGATAATTGTCTTGTATGTGACCTTATCCCCGTCTTGAACCGGCAGCAGGTCGTGCACCATGGCCTGGTAGGTGAACTCGTGCAGAAGGGGCGAATACACATCCATAGAACGATCCACCACAAGAAGCACACCGCGCGGCCTCGACGACTGTGGTGGGTATCCCCGTTGAGATTGCGCGAATTGGTCCAGCTCATTTTGAATAAACCGCGCTAGATGGGAGCACAGAACGCTGGCTTCGTGTGTGGGTACTCGGGGCCGATAGTATCGGATCACAGGATACTCGCCTAGAGAGCCACAGAGAGATACGACCTTATATCAATGTCAGCAACCTGCGCCGATTCAAGGACGCCCACAGTTACCTAGAACTTCTCACCTTTTGCGCAAGTTCTTCTAAATGGTTCCGAATCAAATGGTTACAGCCGGGGTGGAACAAGACCGGAAAACTCCAAGGATCCCGAAACGTCACCACGTGCGATTCTTTGGGATAGAAATTGATATTCATAACCCGGAACTCCGCAATCTGTTCTTGTGCCATTTGAGATCGTTCCAGCCGAACTCGTTGTTGGGGATCGAGGACTGCGAAGCGACGTCAGAGCGGGCGCATTGGACCTCCTGCGGAAGTACTGACCTGAAGTCCACACCAATCTTGCTTTTCTGTATCTCTTCCTCTCAAAGTCGGCCATCAGACAATCGACAATATGCGTCATGGGCGATAGGATATAAAGCGCATCCATTTCTGGGTTTGTCTCTCGCCGGTGCTCGATCTGTTCCACATCTTGCGGAGTACCCCAATTAGCTGACCTGTCCTTGTCGCGAATGTTTTCTCCCAGATTCGTAGACTCACTGGTGACATTGAGGTTGAGAATGTCATCTTCAGTCGTCGCATTGTAGATCAACTTCCGACTGGTCTCATCCACGACCAAAACTTTCCACTGTACGTCGAAACGGGAGCTCCATCAGTTACCGTCATCGATGCGGAGGTAAGGGGAAGTATTGGGGGGGGGGAGATCATGCAGTACCTCGTCGCCTCCTGCATAACGAATTGTATTCAGGATAACTATTAATCAGGAGTAGTCAGTAAGTCATTCGATAGGAGATATAGCAAGCAATGTGTAGCCACCTACTATCGCGCTGGATGTTGATGATTGACGTGCCCATCCTGGCGGCAACGCACTAGCTGTACAGGATCAAGAAAGAGAACTGAAAGAGGTACGAAGACAGGAGACCTCCGTCCAGACGGAGTAGCGAGAAAACAACAGAATTAGACGAGTAAAACGAAGATTGGACCCTTTCTGTTTGAAACGCTCTTCTTGAACCCTGAAACTGTCCCCCACTACTACGTACTATCGCGAGGGAAATCGGCAGGCGGTGGATCGGTAACGCGGTGTGGCGGCGGTTTTGCCAGCGATAAAAAAAATATGGCGATCCATCACCACCACCACTCATTCGTCCATACACTACACGCTGAGGAGAACGATTCCAGTATTTGAGACGGTCATCGCCTGATTGCCAACGACCGGTTTAGCGTCAGCTTTCATCGCTTGTTACCCCTGTACGGCTGTGTTCCGATCGCCAACTCCGATTCCCGCCTTCGAGCCGATATACAAGACTTTAACCGGGTGGAGGGATGCAGTCATGGGCCTGCAGAGGCAGCCATCGCCTGCTTCGCGCTGTCCAACCCCAGTGTTGTCCGGCAGCATGGCGAACGTTTGCGACAACACCGGCGCTGCAGAGATCAACTAGAGCGCAGAAGCAAAGCAAGAAGAGGCAGCGGTTGGAAAATGCTAAAAATGTATGTTCCAAAACCAGTCTGTGTCCTTCGAACAGTTATACTAATACATCTTGTTTCATGAACAGCCATCTGGAAGACTGGCCCTCGGTGGCGTCACACAATCCATGAGAAAAAGTGTCAGCTCTCAAGATTTTAGCGTCGTCGTTGCATCCATCCTACATGAAATTAAACAGGGACTGGGGCCAGACGATTCGATACTGGAAAAGTGGCCGAATTTTGAACGATATGTGTTAAATGCCTGTAAGGTGGACGAAAAATCTCTAAGCGGGAAGCCTACCCCCCTCAGGGAATTGAAACTGTCGCTACAGAGGACCTACCTTATTCGAGGCCTTTCGGGTTTGAGAGAGGATATAGAATATCGATTATTTGCGGAAGACCTTACTGCGAAGTATTCGCTGCCGAACTTGGAACATCAGAGAAAGGTGGCCGATTTACGATTTCCAGCAGAGTGGTACGGGCAAGCGCGCGCCATGCAACGGACAATCCATTTACACGTCGGACCAACAAATTCTGGAAAGACCTATCATGCGTTGAAGCGATTAGAGAGTTGCAAAAACGGGTTCTATGCGGGACCGCTGCGGCTCCTTGCGCAGGAGGTATATCAAAGGTTCAAGGCAAGTGGTGTGTCATGCAGTCTCATCACTGGTGATGACGTGCAAATTCCCGAGGGATCGGCTCCGACAATAGTGAGCAACACAGTCGAGATGGCCAATCTGGGCAAGACATACGAGGTTGGTGTTATCGACGAAATCCAGATGATCGCAGATCCTAGACGTGGATGGGCTTGGACGCGCGCCGTTCTTGGAGCGCGTGCAACTGAATTACATCTTTGTGGTGAGGCAAGAGCCGTACCTCTTATTCGCGAACTAGCTGCTCTTACGGGCGACAACCTCGAGATCCACCGTTATGAGCGACTTAACCCTCTTAAAGTCATGGACAAGAGCTTGGAAGGCAGTCTGAGAAACTTGCAGAAAGGCGATTGTGTGGTTGCTTTTTCTCGTCTGGGAATTCACGCATTGAAAGCAGATATTGAGAAACACACCGGGAGACGTGCGGCTATTGTCTACGGAGGTTTACCGGCAGAAATCCGGACACAGCAAGCCAGTCTTTTCAACGATTCGAACAATGATTATGATTACCTCGTTGCTAGCGATGCCATTGGGATGGGTCTTAACTTGTAAGTTTGCCCTCGTTTCGTTTTGCCGCAAATTAAACTCTGATTCTTATCATCAACAGGAGTATTAAACGTGTTGTTTTTGAAACTCTGATCAAGAGGCTCCCCGGCTGTCTCCAAAAACTCAGCGTGTCTGAAATTAAGCAAATTGCAGGGCGAGCCGGTCGTTATCGCTCTGCCGCACAGACCCAAGGCAAAGGGAAAAATGCCAAAAGCGAAGAAGAAAACGTTGGTTTCGTAACTTCATTGGAAGATATTGATCTTCCACAAATCAAGGAAGCACTGTCTGCTGAACCTCCTCCGATCACCGTCGCCGGCCTTTTCCCTCCAGATGCTGCCATTCAGAAATTTTCTGCCTATTTCCCGCGCAACACACCTTTCCAATACGTCCTCAAGCGCTTGATAGAGCTTACGCAGGTCAGCCCGCTATTTTTTATGTGTGATCCTCAGAGCCAGCTTGAGAACGCCGAGCTCATTGACACTGTGGAGGGCCTACGCGTTGAGGACCAGCTAGCTTTGATGGCAGCTCCCATGCACTTACGAGACCCAAGGGGTGTTCAGGCTTCCCGTGCATTTGCAACGTGCATAGCTGAGCATACCAATGGTCGTCTGTTGGACATTCCCGAGCTGAATTTGGAGGTCTTGGAAAATCCAGTGTCAGGTGACAAACAATATTTGCATGAACTGGAAATCTTGCATAAATCTGTCATTCTATACGCCTGGTTGAGTTTCCGAATTGGTGGGGTGTTCACTGACCGAACTCTTGCCTCCCACGTCAAGCAACTGGTCGAAGAACGGATGGTCAGAGCCTTGACCGAGTTCTCTGCAAACAAAAAACTCAGAAAGGACGCATCCCTTCGCCGGCAAATCGCTCTGCAGAAGCAGATTCAGGACCAAAAACGGGTAATGTCCGAGGCGAACATCGACTCTGCCGCAGCTAGTGAATTAGCTTCGTCCAGAGTAACTCATTCCAGTGTCCCTGACGAGGCTCCCGATCATGCCTCGGACAATGCTCCGGAAGATATCAGAGTTTCTGATGATGTTGCGAATGACCATGAAGGCTCAAAAAATGGTTCGTTTCAAGAAGAAGAGGACATTCCAGAAGATGATCTTACGGATGACTCCTTGCCCGACGATATTGCCGATAAGAAGCCTGAAAGATGGTGTTAAGCAAAAGAAGTGGCTTGAGGTTGACAAGCACTTTTTCGAGACGACCATTAATGATTCATTTCCACGTTCAGCGTGTGCCTTGTGTGTTCTTGCCTTGGACCAGACTCGTGCCCAAAGGCGCACGAAGGTCTGCGCTGCTGCTAGGGCTTTCCTAGCTAGCAGAGGGTAGGGCAATCTACAACAAAGCGTCGATGTACAATAACAATCTTGGAGAAGGCATAAAGGCGCTCGCTACTCCGATATGTACAATATATACGATTTACGATAGAATATAGAATTATCTATTCAGAAGCATTTAGGAGCTATAGTACTGAGCCATTCGTAGATCATCTGTTGATTCCCTACCAAAGGCTTATCTTATCGGTGGCAAGTTGCCGCCACAACGATTTTCCGCGATTGGGAGCTTTCCGGCCGACGAGACCGCGACAAACCACCAAGTCAACGTTGGGATTTGAGGAGTGTTTTGCGCACTCTCTCGCAAGTGAATTTCTGATTTCTTTTAACATTTGATTGTATTGTTTATTTTCTCTCGCTTGCCGTTCCTTCCTAATCACCGCAACACCCACCATGGATGACCTCCAGTCTCTGGAGCTTTTTTCGCTCGTGTCGCGAATCACAGGCGAACTCCAAAACCACCTGGGTGTCAACGACAAAACTCTCGCGGAATTCGTAATTGACCAACACCTATCATGCGGTTCGTTCACGGAGTTCAAGAAATCCCTCGAAGACATGGGGGCGGAATTCCCGCAGAGTTTGATGGAGAGTATCGACCGCTTGGTCCTGACAATGCATCCGAAGTATAAATCGAAGAAAACAGAAAGCGCGGGCGAATCGACTGGCGACGATGATATGGACATGCTTGGTGCGTTGGAAAAAAAAGCGCGTGTGTTCAAGGGTCTTGCTGTGCCGGATAAAGCGCCGAGTTGGGAAGAGGAGGAACAGAACGCCGTTGATGAGGGTGACGCCAAGGCCGATGCTATGGATGATACATTTGCGATGTTGGAAGGGTTAGCAGGGAAAGCACAAGGAGATAAGGGTCGGCCGACGAGAGATGAGCGCAAAAGACGAAGCAGAAGCCCGGATTACGATGACTACAACCGCGGACGGTCACGACATAACAAATATCGCTCACGATCGAGGTCACGCAGCGTTCGTCGCAGCAGGAGGGATGACGATGTCGACGAGTTTGGACGTTCATTGGGCAAATACAGCAGCAGGGACGAGAAGTACCGGAATGGGCATGGCGAACGACGAAGAAAACGTGACCGCTACGACGATGATGACGGTTTCCGACGACCACCACCTGTTGAGTTGGATGACCAGCCAATTCTCTATAAAGTATACGAAGGCCGTGTGACGGGAGTGAAGGATTTCGGTGCTTTCGTCAACCTCCAGGGCGTGAAAGGAAAAGTGGATGGGCTTGTGCACGTTTCTGCCATGCAGGAGGGAGCACGAGTAAATCATCCGTCCGACTTGGTCTCGCGCGGTCAGCCACTTAAGGTCAAAGTTGTCAGCATACAGGGTTCGCGCATTGGATTGTCGATGAAGGAAGTCGACCAGGTGTCTGGTATGGATCTCGTACCACAGCGGAGACTTGCATCAGGGGCAAATATGGAACGCCTTGATGGTTCTTCTGCGGATGATGATAGATATGGAAACCTGAGCTCGGACGTACCGGTTATCGAGGACTCAGATGGCAGACCAATGAGAAACCGCAAACGCCTGACATCTCCAGAGAGATGGGAAATCAAGCAATTGATTGCTTCTGGCGCTGTCTCTGCTGCTGATTACCCCGATATCGACGAAGAATACCATGCCACCGTTACTGGCGAGGGAACTTTCGAAGAGGAAGAGGATGTTGACATTGAGGTCCGAGATGATGAGCCTCCTTTCCTGGCTGGCCAGACTAAGATGTCATTGGAGCTCTCTCCCATTCGAGTCGTGAAAGCACCAGACGGTTCCCTAAACCGATCTGCTATGGCAGGTACTGGCCTGGCTAAGGAGCGCCGAGATATACGACAGCAAGAATCTAGGGATAAGGCAGCCGAGCAAGCTGCCGAAGTTGATCTGAACGCGCAGTGGCAGGACCCAATGGTTGCGCCTGAAGAGCGTAAATTTGCGGCTGATCTTCGTTCTGCTCAGCAACCCAAGCCAGATGACACCGTTCCTGAGTGGAAGAGGGTTACTATGGGCAAGAACCAGTCTTTTGGCAAGAGAACCTCCATGTCTATGAAACAGCAGCGGGAAAGTTTGCCCGTCTTCAAATTCCGCAAACAGCTGCTTGAGGCGGTCCGTGAAAATCAGTTGTTGATTGTCGTTGGAGACACTGGCTCAGGAAAGACTACTCAGCTAACACAGTACCTTGCCGAAGGTGGATATGGGAACAATGGTATTATCGGGTGTACCCAGCCCCGTCGTGTCGCAGCCATGTCAGTTGCCAAACGTGTGGCCGAAGAAGTTGGTTGTAGACTCGGAGCAGAAGTTGGATACACAATCCGTTTTGAAGATTGCACGAGCCCAGAAACCAAGATCAAGTATATGACTGATGGTATGCTCCAAAGGGAAGTTCTTTTGGATCCAGACTTGAAGAAGTATTCTGTGATTATGCTTGACGAGGCCCACGAAAGAACCATTGCAACGGATGTGCTTTTTGGTTTGCTTAAGAAGACTATCAAGAGGAGGCCCGATCTTAGACTGATTGTGACATCCGCTACTCTGGATGCTGATAAGTTCTCCGAGTATTTCAATCAGTGTCCGATTTTCTCTATTCCTGGTCGGACATACCCTGTCGAGATCATGTATTCTAAGGAGCCAGAGTCGGATTACCTGGATGCAGCCCTCATTACTGTCATGCAAATTCACCTGACAGAGCCATCTGGTGACATTCTTGTTTTCTTGACTGGACAAGAGGAAATCGACACGGCCTGCGAAATTCTATATGAACGGATGAAAGCATTAGGTCCCACCGTACCTGAGCTGGTCATTCTCCCTGTTTACTCTGCACTCCCGGGTGAGATGCAGAGTAGGATTTTCGAACCGGCACCTGATGGTGGTAGAAAGGTTGTCATTGCAACTAACATTGCCGAGACATCCATCACGATCGACCAAATCTACTACGTTATTGACCCTGGATTCGTGAAGCAAAACGCCTACGACCCGAAACTAGGAATGGATTCTCTGGTTGTGACTCCTGTATCGCAGGCGCAGGCCAAACAGCGAGCTGGACGAGCTGGAAGAACCGGTCCAGGTAAATGTTTCAGGCTGTATACCGAAGCGGCTTACCAGTCCGAAATGCTGCCAACTACGATTCCCGAAATCCAGCGTCAAAACCTGTCGCATACCATTCTCATGCTCAAGGCGATGGGTATTAACGATTTGCTCCATTTTGACTTCATGGATCCTCCGCCGACAAATACCATGCTTACAGCTTTGGAAGAGTTGTATGCCCTGTCCGCACTTGATGATGAAGGTCTCTTGACCCGTCTGGGAAGAAAAATGGCAGACTTTCCCATGGAACCAGCGCTTGCCAAGGTCCTCATAGCGTCGGTTGAAATGGGATGCTCTGAGGAGATGCTGAGCATCGTTGCTATGCTTTCCGTGCAGTCAGTCTTCTATCGTCCAAAGGAGAAACAGCAACAAGCGGATCAGAAGAAATCCAAGTTCCACGATCCTCACGGCGACCATTTAACTCTGCTCAATGTATACAACGGGTGGAAGAACTCCAAGTTCAACAATGCTTGGTGTTTCGAGAACTTCATCCAAGCCCGACAGATCCGCCGCGCCCAGGATGTCCGTCAGCAGCTTATGGGCATCATGGACAGATACCGCCATCGGATCATCTCTTGCGGGCGAAACACTATCAAGGTGCGTCAAGCAATGTGTACAGGATTCTTCCGGAACGCAGCCCGCAAAGACCCCCAGGAAGGATACAAGACCCTTGTCGAAGGCACACCCGTGTATATGCATCCCAGCTCCGCCTTATTCGGCAAGCCGTCTGAACACGTCATCTATCACACATTGGTCCTGACGACCAAAGAGTACATGCATTGCACTACCTCCATTGAGCCGAAATGGCTTGTGGAGGCTGCGCCGACCTTCTTCAAGGTGGCGCCTACAGATCGTCTGTCCAAGCGTAAGAAGGCTGAGCGGATTCAGCCTCTACATAACCGCTTTGGAGGAGAAGATGACTGGCGACTGTCTGCGCAGAAACGGCAAGGCAGAGGTGGTGGTGGTGGAACCTGGGGTTAGATTGTTTGTACTCTTCTGCATCTTGTTGTTTCCTACGATATATTAGCACTACTGTGAATACCCATTGCAAATATTTGACATTTAATGAATGTATTATGTCTAAGCAGTCTTCTCCATTTATAATGAGTTAACTAAGATAGCGCTAACATAAGCTAACTTTTGTTTTTTTATAGTTAACTTAGGTAAGTGCCTTTTAACAATAAATGGTTCTGTAGTGTAATGGTTATCACTTTGGATTCTGATTCCAACGATCCCGGTTCGATCCCGGGCAGGACCTCGTCATTTTTTGTTTTTTATTTTTGCACTTCATTCATTGCCAATAACGATTGGTACAATGTCGTTCTTTTTGATCTTTGTTTTATTTCCTTTCTCTCTCTGATTTTTTTGGTTGCATTCCTTTTTCAATATTTGCTTCCAAGTACTCTGCACGAGTTCGTTGGAAAACTGGACAGTCGGCCAATCAGACGGCGCAAAACTCTGAAGGGAGCGGAATATCTTGATCAAATCCAGAAATATTCTTACAACAAACCTCAAAACCACCAAAATGCCACACTTCGATAATCAATCGCCTCGAACGAAGAGGAGAAAGCTTGATAATGGTCAGCCAGACAAAAGTGCAGCCATAACATCGCATACGCAGCTGCGCAATCTGCTGGTATTCCAACAGAACGCCGTTGAGACCAAGCAAGGTAGGTTTTGTCGCAAGCCCTTTGCGCCGCAATATCATGTTCAAATTTACTCACAAATGATGTAAAGGCATCAATACATTCAAAGAATTCCTATTGTCAATCAACCAGACAGAGGATGGAAATGAAAAAGCGAAGAGACGCGATGTGCTCAAAGCCTTCTGTGACTCGCAAATTTCTCGCACCGGGGGAGAAGACGATGCAGCCGTCTGTTTTCCCGATCTAATCCAGACATGGAACTTCGCAGACAGCAACAACAATGAGTCTCTTCTGACGGTCGTCCCGTCTGTCCTGGCTATATTCTTCAAAACCGTGTCTAGCCATCTGGAGTTCCGCGAGTTTGGGCTTGCGCTATGTAAATATCTGCTCGAGAAGGAGCAGCTCAAACTCTTCAACCGTGGTATGGCGGCAGTGAAGTCCAAGGAGCATTTGATCTCTCCCTGTCTTCGTTTACTCACGGAGATTGTCAGCTTTGACGGAGGCGCGGCAGCTCGTCAGGTTTACTCCAGACGCCACACCACCTTCAAGCGCCTTGAGGTGTTCCTGACCCCGAACAAGGCCCAACTGGAGGATGCGGAAGATGAATTGTCTAGATCTACTCTTCGACGGAATGCTCAGCGATATATTCTTGCCAATCTAAGGTTCCAGCAAGCGTCAGCAAAGAACGACATACTTGAACAGCACAAGATGATCAGAGCATTTTTCGAGTATGTGAGGAAGGATTCCCGCGACATTGTTCTGGATATTATCAAATCTTCCGAGAGAGATGTTGCCCAAGACGCTTCCCTGTCTAGACAGGCAAAGACGAAATTCTTCAGTCGGTGGAACCTGGAGAGACTCGTGACGCTCTATGGATACGGCCAGGAGCCCGAAGAAGGCTCTGGAGGTGTGTCCATCGCAGGTGCAGTGCACAAGGTTCTCATGAATGTCTGCACAAAGCCTGAGCTTGGTGTTCTCTTGCCGGAGTCCGGCTGGTATCCCAATGGAAGTGACCCCGAGTCAGTACCGACCGAGGACGATGCTTGCATCGAACTTGGGCTAGATTCTGCTGTGCATGTCGACAAGTACAGAGAGTCAGTACCGGTCCGCAATGGCACACTCTCATACCTCATCCAAACACTTCGACCAGACGTGAATAGCTCACAGATTCAACTGCTGGTAGCCATCTTCAAGGCTGCGCCAGAGCTAATCGCCGATTACTTCACCAGGAAGACCATGTTCATCGCAGACCCGAAGCCTACGCCTTCATGGATGGCTGAATCAGCATTGCTCTTTTCGACGATCCAGTTAGGCGTTCCAGCAAACTGCGGCTGGAAGGGCAAGTTGCCCGCGATGCCGCCACCAGTCTCTGTTGTTATCGAGAGCATCCTCCCGCGCCCTCTCACGCAGAAAATATTGACTCGTTGTATCAACCAGAATGCTGAGATCGTGACGCTGTTTGCGGTTCGCATCTTGACGATCGCCTTTAACAAGTTGCGCGCTGTCTTGAAGATCTTCAACGCCGACCACGGCTCCAGTCAGACATTCTGGAATCAGGCTACGGACAAATTGGTTGCGGAGTTCTGTCGCCGCTGTCCTGCTATGAAGGATATCATCCTCTTGTACAAGAGAACGGATAGGGATGATTTGTCGCAGCAGGAAGCTGTTGCGGAGCTATTGGCCTGCTTCTACGAGGTCATTCCGGATATTGCATTGGAAGAAGCTTTTGATGTTTCATTGCTTTTGGTCGATATCTTGAAGCGGTTGGAAACGCCAGATCTTAGCTCGGATGACTCCGAATTGTTACTTGGCCAGTTGCAGAGCGCCCTCAAGATCGCGCAACAGTCTGCATCTATACGTTGGTGGCAAAAACCAGGTAAGTTACGGTGGCTGGTACCTCTCTTCTTTTTGTGTTCACGTATATTAATTCTACATCTAGCGTCGATGCCGCATTCGGCTTTTACCTCGATCTTCAAAGTATTCGTTGATGCCACGGACAAGGACTCCTTGCAGGAGATTGGAAACCTGCTGAGTATGGTGCTTGTGGAGAACTCCGTTCTCCAAAGCTCCCCGAATTCCTTTTCTTCGCTTCTGTCGAGCTTCGAAAAGTCCGAGCAACTGCCTAACCAATTGGCATTCTTTGATAATTGCATTTGTCGATTGGCAAAGAAGCCTGTCCATTACCAAGACTTGATTGGATCTATGTCAGCAGAGGCGGGATCTGTTAGTGCTTTGTTTGCTGCTATCTCTGAACAATGGCCTTTTGTGATCAAGAGTGGGGCTGCTGCTGCGGAATATGCCGTTGGTTCTTGGATCGCCAGAGCTCTCGGGAAATTCAAGCAGGCCGGAGAAGACACCAAAGTGTTGAAATCTGTCCGAGACAGCTGCATGGAAGCTACTGAGAACAAAAAGGTCAAGCCACTCTTGAAGAAGGCGTTGAAGTCTGCTGAAGAGGCCGATGACGAAGACGCCACCACCAAAAAGCAGAGCAAGCCTGCGCGGGAAGCCTCTCAGTCGTTGCCTGGTCAAGAGCAGAAGACGGATCTGGAAGACATTTTCGGCGCTCTACCTACTGAAGGCACCACTCATAATGCGCTCCAGCGGTGGGAAAAGGAAGACCTTGAAGTATCAGTGGAACAGGGCCATATCGCAGAGCTCATGCTTTGTCTTTGCTCTGAGCATGAAGAGGTTCGGAGACAAGCATTTACGAATCTTTCTCGGTTCATCATGAAGCTTAAGGATTCTAAGTATGTCGAGTGGCGATCAGTTTACCTCTTGACTGGTGAACTGCTCGAAACCGTCCGACAGCTTGGCTTGGAGGCACCCGTCCCCTGGATAGTGGGCGAATGTGCGTCCAGCTGCTTGTCTGTCCTGACGAATCCCATGCACAAGTTATATGGAAAGGTCAACAAGTTCCTCCAGAAAGCGCCGTATTGGGAGGTGGAGAAGATTGCAACATATTGGGTAGACAAGATCTTGCTTCATGAGCCCGAGTTGGATGACGGGTATTTTGAGGAGATCAATTGGCTTCTTGACCTGTTCGTCAAGGGTCTCCGAACAGGAGCGGTACGTCTACCTTTCTCTCTTTTTTGATCTATAGTCGCTAACTGAGTGTCCAGGATATGGAAATCTACCGTCGTGCCAATGTTTTCGAACGACTCCTCTCTTTCTACGAATCACCCAGCGCCGGGTTCTCCGCAAAGAGACGAATCTTGCATCTGCTCTACCGATCGACACAGGTCGGAGGTAGCACGACGTTGATCACCCGAGCCGCCGTTGTGAGCTGGATCCAGAGCCAGATCGTGGGCGTTGGAAATGCGCGAGATGTGTCCACTATTTCTGCACTTGCTGAAGTGGTGGGTAAATTGTCGGATCATGAACGAGTGGATAAGTGGAGCGGAGGAGCGTTGATGCAGGCTGTTGGGAATATTGCAGGATAGTGCATCTGGTAGTGTAGGAGTACTATGTATGGTGTCTACAGGGTACGGAGCAATGTATATACATAGACAAAACCTGATTCTCGGGATTACCGTGATGACTTTGCATTATATACTTTGATTTATTTTATAGTAAGCAAACAAAACATATTCAATTCGAGCTCAATTCACTGCTATCTGGTGCTGTAATGGAGTGGTGATGCTGCGGTAGTGCGACAGGAGGCGGATTTTTCCATTTTCGGCAATCAGACGAACCACGTTTTCTGTCTGTGACTGTCTTCTCTCCTCTCTACCATCAACCAAAACCTCCCCCTTTCACCATCTCTCAATTTTCCATTCGGTCGATAACAAACCGCCTGTAAATTTCCTTTCTATGAATTGACTCGATAAGAAGAAAAAAGAAGCCAGAAAACCAATAAAAAAAAGGACGCCTTTCCTCAAGTCACTCTTTGCCCCTCACTCTCCGACCTTCAGACCTTGACCGATTAACCCTCCTCCGCCTGAGCTGTCACTGCCTGCCAAAAAGAAAAGCTTTTGCTTGCTTTCAGCTTCTTCGCGCGGAACCGACGATTGATCCTAAGCCACCCCTTCCCTCGATTCTTTCGACTCTTGATCCTTTTTCTCTCTCCCTGAACGCCAACGACCCCAACGTCTCCTCTCGAAATTCCTCGGCCACCAATGAGAACTTCATTACTCCTGATCCCGATACCTACCTGAACCACTGTGATCCCACATTCCGGTCATTCTCATGGCGCGACGCTACGAGATCGATGAGCTGCTATGGCTGCGCTCATCGCCTCTGGTCACCAAGCCTGCGAGCTTACCGCCGGTAGAAGAATGGATGGGGTAAGGCGATATCCGTCTCTTTCGTTTGCGATTTTTGTGGTTGTTCAGAAGCTAATTTGCCATTCGTGTCCAGTCCACTTCCTGAACGAAAACCCAAAGACCCGAACAATCAGAATGAGACTACTACGACCAACCGACGACCTAGCATTATCGAATCCCGTCACCTTACACGAGGCTCGAATTCAGGTAAATACATCACCCGATTCTCCCAATTTTGTCTTTATATATCAGCTCCGTTGGTTCACTCATGGAATTCAACAAAAAAAAAAAAAAAAAAAAAAA
>Ga0115853_100148_pt1 | contig 19814 bp, 20 predicted proteins | sample InSIn5gowninarea_FD_83867 | JGI IMG/M metagenome (GOLD analysis project Ga0115853, IMG submission 83867)
CTCCTCCCCGAGAATCAAAATCTCATTCACTTTCAAAGTCCCTTTCCCAAACTCTCCCTTCGCTGTGGTAACCCCCACTCCTGGGTCCCCAACATCCCTTTATTATGAAGGTTTCTCCCTCTGAAGAAGCCTCCTCAAGACGATCCAATCAAAATCACGCACACAAAATAAGATTTAGTATTTAATATTTATTTGGGAACAATTCTCTAAAATAAACTATATTTTTATATTCTTAGTCACTTCCAACCGCCTCATGAATTTTCCAAGCGGTGGACTAAAAATATGATTTAAATGGATTTATTTAATATAAAGCAATAGAGTAAATTTATTGATTTTAATCAATCAACAGTTAAGGTAATTTAATCGGTAATTAATAAAGTAATTTATACTTTATTTATTTTATGTAATTAATGTCATATACACATTATTGAATAATTTAATCATGATGCAAATAAGACATTTTATACAACAATTAGTATGTATAATAATGCGACGCGTATGAGGTGTGGCTATGTGGGTATGAACAACTTCTTTCGAGGTCTTCTAGTTGTTCTTAAGGCTTGATTTTTCTTCTTCTCTGCATTCCTTCTCTTCTCCACTTGAAGTTGCACTGGTTGTCATGATTTTCTCCACTACTATTGTTTGTTTATTTGTTCTTGGGGTTTCTTCTACCTATGGTGCCAAGAGAATGATGAATTTATTGCCTTGTGTTGCCTCCAAATGTTTTTTCTTACTATTTTTAGGGTTTGGACCAGATTTGTGCCCTATGCTTCACTTTTCCTCGATCCACTCTTCCCACTCAACTTGTTCATGTTGTTTTGGTTTGCAGTTTCTATGAAAGCAATCATAGTCATGATAGTGCTGGAACTTAAACGGAATTTGATGATATTGCAGGGATTGGACATGGAACCAACCATTGAAATTTAACTTAATAGATCTACTGAAAACCCTGCTTCTAAGTCGACATCTATGCGTATTCTAGCAAAGGAGAAATTTTCTTTTGAATTGAGGAAATCCAAATATTTTACCAAGGAATTTCCTATTTCGAGAAAGGCATCTTGGTTCCAGAAATGCGTGGGAAGGTGCAGTAGGTTTACCCACATCGGTACCACTGAAGGGACGTCTAAATTGGGATCAAAACCTAAGCTCGATTTATTTAAGAACATGCCTCTTGGCCCCATGAAGTAAGGGATGTTTTTGAATATTAAATGCTTATCCTCTTTAAATTCGAGCAAGAAAGCAAAAAATAATCTAGCACAAAAATCGGTATCAACCTTGCCTTTAATCAGTGGAAGCCATTTTTGCTATACCCTGGTTGTTGTTGCTTGAGGTTGGGGCCAAATCCCTGAAAACTGCTCGATTAAGCCTCTCTTTATTAGGGAAAGGGATTTTTTTGTAGAGTAGATGGGTGGAATTGTGACCTATTGCATGTTTTCCAACTCCTTAATGAATTTTACTAGAGTATATTTTAGATTGGTCCTATTTGAGTGAGATTCAACCAACTTATGAAAGGCTTCGATCTCCCCGGGGTGATGTGGGCCCGCCATTAAGCCCAATCCCTTGAGGAAACCATAGGAGCGAAAACATAGATTGAGACTTCAAAGACGAAAATGAAGATCAAGTTTCCAACCTTTCACCTAAGACCATACCATTAACATTTACATTTATATAATTTCAAATCAATATACAAACATCGATTCAAATAGATATGCATTTTCAAATAAAAAAACAAACAACATACAAATTCGAATAAGTAAATCCATATTGTACAATGCAAAAACAATATAAAAACATAAACAAACATATATGTTGAAACCCACCTACACATTCAATTTCATTTAATCAAGCACGCATCATACAATTTCAAATCAATATACAAACACAAGCAAACACAGATTGTCAAAACCACTTGTGTGTGATTTTAAATAAGCAAACACATTATACAAACTACAATAAGTAAACATATTACATGATCTGAAATCAATGTATAAATACAAATTGTCAAAATCACCCACATATACATATATAGAGTAAGTAACATAACACACAATATACAAATTCCAAAAAAGATAGATTAATCATAAAGTTTCTAACAAGTAAACACACATTATAAAATTGAGATCTCAAGTAACCAAACACACATTATACAAATTCAAATAATACACACTCATTAACACATATTATACAATTTCCAAATCGAAATGCAAATTTAAACAAACAAATATTGTCAAAATCACATACACATACATACCATTTCAAAAATGTGACACTTATTAAAAATTTCGAATTTAATATATTATATATAATAAATTAAATTAAATGTATTTTTATATTTGCAAGCTTAATAAAAGATAAAAATAAAAAAAAATATACAACTTTAAAAAACTACACTACTATAATTAGAGTGGAGACTTCTAAGTACCTCACTCAGGAGAAATCAATAATACGTAGAGGTCAAGTTTAAGGAAAAATGTTATCTATGTTATAAGCTTGGATGAAATAACTATAGGAAATTGTTAAAATCCATGCTTGAAGGCTTCAGAGATGAAAATGAAGATCAAGTTTCCAACCTTTCACCTAAGACCATACCATTAACATTTACATTTATATAATTTCAAATCAATATACAAACATCGATTCAAATAGATATGCATTTTCAAATAAGAAAGCAAACAACATAACCCAGATGCGGGTGAGTGGAGGGTTCAGGTCGCACGAGGGGGCCCAGCGGTGTGAGCTTGCTGGCTGCTCGTGGCGGGAAGGAGGCACCACGTGGGGTATCTCACACCCCCATCACCTCATGTTGGGAATTAAGAGGAGCCGGACAGGCCAGCGAGGTGGAGTTATGGTCGACGCGGGGTCAATTAATTTCACGTCGGGCAGGGGGAGGAGCTGTTTCAAAGGTGGCAGAGGTGCTGGTTCGGGCCCTTGTGCTTTGTCTCAGGTTTTGTGTTGACACATGAGAGCGCTTGCATTGATTGAGACTGCGGGTGTGATGGCAGGGAAGAACCCTTTCGCCAGGGAGGGCAATCATGGTGGCCACCTCCCCCGTCGGCTCGGGGGTGACAGGGGAGCTGGGAGCTGTAGAGAGAAAGAAGCCGAGGGGAGAGAGAACCGGTAGGGAGATGAGGATCCGAGGGAGAGGTGGTTCTGACAGGAGAATTCCTGTGCGGAAATTCACACCCTCATCCGTCTTGAGGACGACCTGAACTCTTCCCTCTTGTTCGAGCATGGTGGCGGTCAGAGAGCCAACCAACTGTGGATAACCTGCATTCTACTGGGGCGTCTATCTCGGGAGAGGACAACACTAGGTAAAGCCGTGGAGGTCTTCGCAAAGCTCCAGTGGAGGGATATCATATGGAGTATGGTGAAGCTCCATGACTTAGTGGACCTTGCGGAACCTCTGTGGATTGACATGGTGGAGGCATCGTCGTCAGGGATGCCACCGGACGATACGATGGAGCTGGATGAAGCCATGGGGAATCGGGATGAGGAAGCTGCTGAGGCGCCGGCCAACTCGAGGGAAGCCAATCTTGGTTTGGGTTGATTTCTGAGTTTCTTTGTGTTTTTCCTTTTTATTTTCAATTTCTGTTCATGCATAGCATCTCCTGGTATGTAGTAGTGGCCATATCCAGCCTTAGAAGGTTTTTGGTTTTGACTATAAGTCTTTGGTTTCCCGGTTCCGGGCAGAGCGTAGGTTTTCTGAATTTTGGATATTTGAACTATCTGTTTTTCCAGGTGACCGACAGATAATTGTATATTTTGTATATGATTAACAGTTAATAGAAGGAGACCCATGTTAGCCAACAGAAAAAAAAGAAAAAAAACAACATACAAATTCGAATAAGTAAATCCATATTGTACAATGCAAAAACAATATAAAAACATAAACAAACATATATTTTGAAAACCACCTACACATTCAATTTCATTTTTTTTTGTTAATAAACATGGGACTTGCACTTCTATTACTATTATCTTATTATTTACAAATATACAGGCTGGTGCTCCTGCTGGATAAACAGAAACCAGGAGATGCCATTAAGTCAAAAAATCATATAAAGCTATGCCCTTTCGGGAAACCAGAGTTATACCAAAACTAGAGTTTGCATAAGCTGTCTTATGAACTAAATAACGAAACAAAATAACAGAAACTATACAGAGGAAAACAACAGGGATGCATAATTCAAACAAAAGACAAAAGAGGAGGATGCTGGTGCCTAGATTGTTGTAGATGGGGGAATCCCTGGAGGACTTTCTTCCGGCCTCAGGTATCCTCCACTTGGGTTTCCACGATGATCTTCTGAATCCACGGCCATGTCTTCGTCGTCCTAGACTCGTTGGGTCGTCGGGGGGGTCGCCATTGAACCATGCAGGGGTGGCTCCACCATATCCTCTAGATCTCCCAGCTGCACCAACCCACGCATAATTTCACGACTTTGAAACTTCACCAGTGACTTGATAGCTCTGCCAATTGCCGTACTTTCTCGTATCATTCTACCCAGAAGAACGCGAACGATCCAGAGTGAGTTGTTCGGCTCCACTCCATCTCCAGTGAAATTTAACGCGGCCTACATTGCCTTCTCCAGATTGGCATTGACGCGGCGTTCCCCAACCGAATTCTCCACTGCATAAGACTTCTCCGCCAGGGAGCCACTTCCAACATCTCTGCTCTGGTCTTCCTCCGGCCACTTCCCCCTACCCTTCTGCAGGTTAGCCCCCAAGCACCCGCTATAATGGCAGCCCCATCGGCGCTGACCACCCGAGCGGGTGCTTGGGGAGGCCATTGGCTCCCACCCCTGTCGCCAATACACCAAGTACCAGGTCTCTCCACTCTTCTCCCCTTCGTTACTTCCTCCATAAAGAACCAAAACACACAAATCACTGGAGACTGGGAGCGCAGGACCCCTCCTTCCCCTATTTATAACATCATCGTCCTGCTCGATACCCCAAGCTCTCAATAAATTCGCCTCGCTGGACTCCTCAGCCTCACCTTCCTCCATAAGATTTGCCACGAGCCAACATAACTCCTCCATAACTGTCAAGCCTTGAACTGCTTTGAATTGATCGCCTTCCTGTCCATCCGCACGAAGGAGCGCGCTCCAGTTTGTCACGCCCCGGTGGCACGCACCGTCACACATCTTTTCCCCACACTTGCTTCCACTCATGTCAGGACCATGCACGTATCGCATCCACCACCTGTGATCCATACTAATCACCCGCACCCGGGGTACACATTCAATTTCATTTAATCAAACACTCATCATACAATTTCAAATCAATATACAAACACAAACAAACATAGATTGTCAAAACCACTTATGTGTGATTTTAAATAAGCAAACACATTATACAAACTACAATAAGTAAACATATTACATGATTTGAATCAATGTATAAATACAAATTGTCAAAATCACCCACATATACATATATAGAGTAAGTAACATAACACACAATATACAAATTCCAAAAAAGATAGGTTCATCATAAAGTTTCTAAGAAGTAGACACACATTATAAAATTGAGATCTCAAGTAACCAAACACACATTATACAAATTCAAATAATACACACACATTAACACATATTATACAATTTTCAAATCGAAATACAAATTTAAACAAACAGATATTGTCAAAATCACATACACATACATACCATTTCAAAAATGTAACACTTTTTTAAAATTTGGAATTTAATATATTATATATAATAAATTAAATTAAATGTATTTTGATATTTGCAAGCTTAATAAAAGATAAAAATAAAAAATATACAACTTTAAAAGACTACACGACTATAATTAGAGTGGAAACTTCAGTATCTCACTCAGGAGAAATCAATAATACGTAGAGGTCAAGTTTAAGGAAAAATGTCATCTATGTTATAAGCTTGGATAAAAATAGCTAACTAACTCAATAAAAAGACATTGTATATAAATTAAAAGAAAAGAATTAACCAATTTATTAATAGCACATCTTATAAATCAACTTGGATAAAAATGGCTAACTAACTTAATAAAAAGACATTTCATATAAATTAAAAAAAATAATTAATCAATTTATTAACAACACATCTTATATAAATAAATTTAAAAGATATAAATTCAAAATTTAATTTAGTTTAAATTAAAATGTTACGATATAAAAAATTAAAAATGTTTTAAAGAAAGCTCGAATTGATTTAAAATCCAGTATACGTGGCATGGCCGGCGCGGAAATAGCTTCTTATACGGAATCAGAGCCAAAGCAGCCTAATACACATTAAAATCGAAAATACATAATGCGAAATGAAGCTGGTTTTAAATGACGATGCAATTCATTACAGAAGGATTTAATGGACATAATTTCAGCTGGTTCCAGACGCTAAACTAAGAGATAGAAAATGTTACGTTATAATACCAAATCAAAAAATATGATGTCCTAAACTAAAGTTGCACGCACTGCCCGTTCCGAGTTCAGACGACCAACCCTTTCAATCAATCGTAGCCAAAGTGGAGGACTATAGGCGGATGCCCTCTCGAGAGAAATGGCGAGACTGGCCTTCGTATTTCTGTGGATGGTTCGATAGGAATGTCAAGCAAAACTTTCTATCCTCCCATCGAAATTCTACAAATCCAGGAAGGAAAATAAGAAGAGAAAATTAATCACTTACGTCTGGCCTAATTCAAATTTGACGACCTGAACGTAACTTTTTTTTAAATCCAAGCCAATGCAAGATAATGGGTACGGAGTGACACATTTTGACAAACTCGTATAGGTGGCTAATGATGAGTATAAGGATTTCTGTGCAAAATACCCGTTTACATGTATAAGGCACGAAAATCCATGCTCGAAGACATTTCAATAACCTCGGCAGACGATAATAGGAAATTGTTGAAGCCCATCTTAAAGGAATAAATGAAAGTAACAGTTGAGGAAATGGAACTTCAAAAAACCCCATGCGCAAATAAGTTCTCAGCCCATTTCTATAATCCTGTCAAACCACAATAAGATATGATGTGCTTAGAGAGCCTGATAAAAGCAACTGCTATGGGATTGGTCAACTCTTCATTCGTTGGAGTCATTCCAAAGTAAAAATTGTAACCTATCGATCTGCACAATTTATCATATAAGATCTCTCCAGAATCTTTAGAACAAGATTTGGAAACCTCCTACCAAATCTCATGTATAGTACGGAGCAAGGTGGTGTGAGTCAAATCATTGATAACATTACCCTCGCCCAAGCGGTCGCTCACTTTAGTGAAAAATCTGGCGAAAAAGGGATGGCATATAATCACACATATAATCACACAGGGTTGGTTTGAAGCAATGTTTAATGTTTGAATGCCTAAAAATATAATGATTTTGTAGGATGTTCAAATGTTTAAAGGTGTAATCGGGGAGATCAGGCCTACCAATGTATTGCAACAAAATTTAAGGGGCGCAGTTATAAATCTGGACGCGGTTTTACAAAAATATGAAAAAATTGACACATATTTAGCATTTGCGTAGCAAATTAAAAGTGATAGCGGTGGAGTACCTTTAGCCAACAGAGACCCAATTTGCCAGCGCAAACGGAGACCCGATTTGAATTCTTCGAAATCGATTTTGGAAATCTGCACATGACATTGCCGGGTGATTAATCTGATTGGGAAATACATAAATTAAAAGAAAACCCACGATTTATCGTTATGAACCAAAAACCAAAGCAGCTCAACCGCCCTCCATTGAAGTTGTTTGTTGCAGAGGAGTAGTAGGAGATAGGAAAAGGCGTTTAATGGCGGGTGTAGCTTGGAGGGATGCCTCTCCACGAATACCTCGATCTTCGGCTTTCCACAGACAATCGCTTGCACAAAGAAGTAAGAACGTTTTGTCAATGGACTTGAAATATGATCCACTGTCTTGAAATGCAATCTAGCCTCCTCTTCTATTAGACGTACGTGGCTGATTCTGATTCAGATCCAAACTCAAACTGACTTCGACACATACCACAAGTCCTTCGCACAAACAACGCAAAGAGACACAGACGAGACGACACACAGGCATACCAGTCCAGGGCATAGGAAAAGGAGGAGGAAATAATGTTGATGTATATATATTATGCCACCTCCCTTGAATCGAATGGATAGTTTTTTGCCTCTACGTCCGTCTCTCGAATCGTCCAATTGTTACAGATGTAAACAAATCCCTTTTCTTTTCAACGGATAGTTTATTCATTTTTTTCTAAAGTTTGTTAATGCTTTTTTGAAACTTTAAATGGATGTTTTTTCTGTCACTTTCGTTTCAGTCCATTCATGCTTTTTCCGTCTAAATCCCAAAAAGCATATGGGTCGAAAAGCATATCCGTTACAAATGTAGAAAATCCTCAATTTTCAGAAAGCATAAAAGAGTTTCAATATTTTTTTAATGTTGTTGATTTTAAAAATGGCTATTTAAAATGTAGAAGTAATCACAATTTTCATTTTGGTAATTAATTTTTAAAGAAAGATTTTAATGAAATAATTACAACTAATATATCAATTTTATAAATCATTTAGAGTTATAATTTAATTTGTATTAAATTTTAAAATATGAGAATGCTTTTTTTTCTCAAATTTTAAATTTTAAAATAAAACATCTATGTAGAAACATTAATATGAAAATGAAATGGTTATGAGAGGGTTATCTTGGAGTTTAAAAAGTGGAATATAAATATTCTTTTGGTTTTGTATTTGAAAAGTGGAATGTATGTATTTATGAAAAGTCTAATCCGAAGGACAATAACACTTGAGGCTCACACTTCAAACATTGTCAACAATGTGAAGGCTGGATTTAGAGATAAGGAAGGAATTCCTCCAAATCATTAAAGATTGATCTTTACTCCACAACAAATGGAAGATGATATATTCTTGACGATTATAATTTCTAGAAGAATATACCCTTATTCTCGTTCTCCATCTTTGAGGGGGTATGTAGCTCTTAGTACAAATGTTGATTGGTAAGACAATTACACTTTACGTTGAGAGCTCTCACAGAATATGACGATGTGGAGGCCTAGGTTTAAGTTAAGGATGAAATTTCTCGAGATCAATAGAGGTTGACCTTTGGTGGGAAGCAACTTGAAGGCGGAAGGACTTTTTCATATTAAAATATTCAGAAGGAATTGACCCCCCGTCTTGTTCCTCGGCTATGTGGTCATATGCAAATTTTTGTCAATATTTTGAGAGGAAAGAATTTCACTTGAAGTTGACACTTTTGACACAATTGCGAATGTTATGACAAATATTCAGGATTAAAAGGAAGTTCATCTAGATTAAAGAAAAAGTTGATCTTTCTCCAGAGGTAACTTGAAGATGGAAGGAATCTTGCATTACAATAATCCGACGGAATCAACCCTCCAGCTTGTTCTTGACCTACAAGATGGTATGTTGATTTTTTTAAAGATAGAGACTAGTAAGATTAAAAAAAATTAGTCTCATGTGCAGCCGTTCCCATTGACATGTTCGATAATGTCAAGGGCAAAATTCGTGACAAAGAAGGGATTCCTCCTTACAACTAGAGGTTGATATTTTCTGGAAAGTAGCTTGAGGATGGGTGCACCTTATGAGGCTATAGCATTTATACGGAATTTATCTAGCATTTGGCGCTTCTCCTTTGTGGTGGATTTTATAAGTTCGATGGCAAGCCAGATTGGGAACCATAACTTTTTAGTTGGGATGCAATTTTCAAAGAATTATGGTTTGTTTAATAATTCACCTAATTTTGGAATATAGGTTTGGTATAATACTTCACCTATTTTTGGAATATATGTTTGGTTTTCAATTTTAAAGTTGGTGCCTCATATATATGGAATCACTCAACTTATTTTTAGAGTCATTTGGTATATATTTTCAAATAGAATGTCTATATGATTTTCCTTTTGGAAAGCTCTAGTTACATATTATCGATTTCATGTAAGTCATCTTTTATATTTTAAATGATGCCTATTATGTTTTTTAATTAATCTTAATAATTAACACACATTTCAATGTGTACATGTCTATGATTGGGTTACATATTATTCCGAGGTATGTATGGTTTCTTTTAGATGACTTGATTATTTGATTATTACAATAGTCCCGAGTTGTCTAACTTATGATATACGCTTGTGGATTTATGTAAATGATTCATTACCTATAAATTTTAGTGGTTTGATTTCGTTGTAAAAAATATTATCCAAGAGATGTTATTAAAAATACCTTACAAGAATGTTAGTGTGAGTTTAATCCATTTATAGAGAAAAGTATACTACGAATGAGTAACAAATCTGTTGAAGTTGCCCAATTTTCCAGTAGCTATCATATTTCACTTGCCTTTTATAGGCATATCCATTTCTTGTAGTTTGTGTATCATGTACAGGAATTTTGCATGAATTTCAAAGTATTTAAAGTGTACGAATTTAGAGTCTTATGTGCTATCATTTCAATTGTTTTAGTTTCAACTTGGTAGCCGAGAGATTGAATATGCTACAGCTAAGAGTATTATGTTTAGTGGGAGGTTCTACACATGTTTTAGTTATGTTATAAAATTTCTAATGTGATTACTATCCATGGAGGTATTTCTATGGATTCCCTTTTCATGGATAAGTTTGAAAAAGGGCCAACTGTATACAGATTGTTATAAATTTCCCCTAAATTCTCATGTTTTTACGATCTATTCTTCCACTCCAAGATATGGACCGCTTCTTCCTTTGCTTTTAAATAATGAAAAATGTGACCTTTTTTTTCGAAGGAAAACATCTTGGGGAAACCCAAGGGACGCTTCCCCATATCCGTGGATGTAATCCCTAGTATTTACATCTTATCGGGCACTTGTTGGCACAAAACAAGCCAAATGCCTAGAGGCTTTGGAGGAAACTGGTTGAACTAACTACAATGTGATTTTTATGATTTACTTTCTTTATGACTAATATATTTTCACCCTTATCCATGTTGATTATAACCTAAAACTTGGTTAAATCTTATAGTGGTGGGAGAGGGAGGATGATTTTTTCCAACCCTTTCGATGATTTTCCTTAAGTAAGGTTTCCTACCTTCACACATTGTTGTAAAGCCACTTACCCTTGACGTAGAAAAGGTCAGCTCTTAATTTTCTATTAATTCCAAAAAGACCTTATTTTGGGGGATTTATCGACCTCAATTGGTTATGGGGGGATTTGGTGAATGTTTAGGATTCACCCTTTGCTAGAGCCTAGTTTATTGCTTTAAATGCTGGCTTATTTGGAAAGGAGGCCAACTTTGATAATGATTATTATTTTTTACCTTCCCTTAAGACAATTGGCATGTATTCATGTTTCTATCCATAAAAGTGTTAAGGTTAGATAATTCATGCAATTTTTTTATTGTTATCTTCCTCACCTTGTTATCCTTAAAAGTTATAGAATTAGGACATGATTGAAATTATTAAAGTTATCTACAATGGAATTGTTGTGATTAACAAATCAAAATAGTGTGGGATAATCTCGACGCATGGTCTCTGCGTCCTCCCAAGTAGCAGACCCAAGGCTATATTTGTCCCACTGAAACTTAACCTGGTCCACCAGAATATGTCTGAGATGTTGAATCCTACGATCCAGTATACATAATGGTTCAACCATGATGGTTTCCTCGTCCGAGACCAACAATTCCTTCCATTGAAGTTTGTGAGATTCATCAGCTATATAGTGTCTTAGTACAGATACATAAAAAATATTATGAGTTTTGTTCAAGTGGGGTGGTAGTGCAAGAGGATAAGCGACAAGTCCTATTCTTTCAATAATTTTGAATGGACCAATAAACCGAGGTGACAACTTGGCCCCCTTTCCAAATCTAATAGTGCTCTTGTGGGGTTTGATGCCATTGAAAACCTTATCTCCCACTTCATAATTCCTATCTATTCGATGAGCATCAACTTAACTCTTTTGTCTATCCTGAGCTTCTTTTAATCATTGTCTAATCTGAATCACCTATTCTTCCATCTCTTGAATGAGTTCTGGGCCGACTATTACTCGATATTCGAACCTGTCCCACCTTAGCGGTGTTCTGCAAGGTCCCCCACACAAGGACTCATAAGGTGGCATTCCAATTGAACTATGGTAATTATTATTGTAGGAAAATTCAACTAAGGGAAAATACTTTTCCCAACTCAACATATCTTCCATCACCTGGTTCGCTCTTTCTGTCTTCCCAAATATCTCTGGATGATAAGCCGTACTTAAGTTTAATTGGGTTCCTAATGCTGACTGCATATAGGTCCAAATATTGAAGTAAATCGTGAATCCCTATCATAAATGATACTTTTTTGGGACTCCACGGAGTTTGATAATCTCAACTCTAGCCACATCAGCGACATCATATGTATCCCTTACAGGGATGGAGTGAGCACTCTTGGTCAGCTTGTCAACTACAACTAGAATAACATTGTGTCTTTGTGGGGTGAGACGAAGCCCCACCACAAAATCTATGGAAATAATCTCCCACTTGGTGTTGGTATGTCATGAGGTTGCAAGAGGCCTACTGGATGATGATGACCATCCTTTACTTGTGGACATTCGAGACATTTAGCAACGAATAGAACTATGTTGTGCTTCATGCCTGCCTAGAAGAAGAGTTTCTTCATATCAACATACATTTTCTTTACACATGGTTGTGCAAAATAAGGTTCCCTATGGGATTTCTTAAGGATGGTTCTTCGAGTACCCCCTTCCTCATGGATATATATCCTTCCTTGGAATCACAGAAATCCATCTTCCTCAAGATCATACCCCACAAACCTAAGTTCCCTCTACTTCTTGCGTTGAAGTATTGATCTGACTTTTAAGGACCAACTATCTCCCCATGAGTTGTCCAAGCACTCGCTCCTTCAAATCTACTTTTAAGGGAACGAGGCATAATATTCTAGGTCTTCTAATTAGAGAATCTTCCACCACATTCTCTTTTCCCTTGATGTATGAAATTCCAAAGTCATACTCACTCAAGAACTCACTCCAATGTCGTTGCGTGGCATTTAGGTCCCTTTGAGTAAACAAGTACTTTAAGCTTTGGTGATCGTTTTTTAGCACAAAGATTGGACCAAAAAGGCAATGTCTCCAAAGTTTTAAAGCTACCACCATATCTCGCAATTCTAAATCATACGTAGCATACAAATACTCGTGAGGTTTTAACTTCCTTGATGCATAAGTTATAACTCCCTTATCTTGCATCAACACAACACGCAACCCTTGCTTGGATGCGTCTTTACATACTATGAAATCTTTATCCATGTCTAGAACTCGCAAGTCCGGTGCACTAGTCAATTCCCTTTTAAGCTCTAGGAATGCGATGGTGCATTCCCTTGTCCTTTCACATCTTACTCCCCTTCGTGGCAAGGTAGTGATGGGTTTTGATATCTTTGAGAACCCCTCTACAAACCTTCAATGGTACCGTGCTAAACCCATGAAACTACGCACCTCATGAGCATTTTTTGGTACTAGCCAGTCCATGATTGATTTAATCTTTTTCTGGGTCCACTGAGATCCCCTCTCCTGATATAATATGGCATAGGTAATGAATTTATTTATGGAAGAAAGGACATTTTGACAACTTTCCATACAACTTGTGCTCCCTTAAGCAAGACGATACAATTCGCAAGTGTTTTTTATGCTCTTCCTCATTTCTTGAGTAGATGAGGATATCATCCAAGAAGACCTGCACAAAGCGGTCTAGGTACTTGGGAAAAACACTATTCATAAGACTCATGAATAATGTTGGTGCATTGGTCAAACCAAATGGTACCACAATGAACTCATAATGCCCTATGCGTGTTCGGAAGGTGGTTTTGGAAATGTCCTCATCCTTGATTCTCAATTGATGATAGCTAAACGGTAGATCAATTTTGCAAAAGACATAATCCCCCATCATTTGACCAAAAAGGTCATCAATCCGAGGCATTGGATACCTGTTATTTACTGTGGCTCGATTCAAGTCTCGATAATCTATACATAGACGTAAGGAGTCGTCCTTCTTCTTAACAAAGACTACTGGTGCACCCCAAGGCGAGATATTGTTTTTTATAAACCCTAAGTCCAACAGTTCCTTCAATTGAATCTGTAATTCCTGCAATTCAAGAGTTTTCATCCTATAAGGTGTCTCATAGATTGGTTTTGCACCAGGTTTCAATTGTATCGTGAAGTCAATCTCCCTTTTAGGAGGTAATCCAGGGAATTCCTTTAGGAAGACATCTTTGAACTCTTGTAATACTGGATATTGCTCTAAACAAGGTCCTTTCTCCTGGATTACTGCTTCCACTACATATATTTGGAAACCTTGCCTCAAGCAACACTTCACTTTCATTGCTGAGATGAAGCATAATCACGCTTTTCTCTTAATTCCCTGAATTTGGATTGTCTTTCCTTCACCATTTTTGCAAATAATCCTCTTTGCCTAGCAATCTAAAAAAGCTCAATGAGATTCCAACCAATCCATCCCAATGATGAGGTCATAGGTTCCTAGTGCAGTGACATACACTTTTAACTTAGTCGAACACACCCCCAAGTTGACAATACATTCTTCAACACTTAGACCAACTAGCTGTTGTTCCCCTGAGGCCATCTCGACCAGTGTGAAATCATTTTGCTTGCAAGCTACCAACCCACATTTATCTAATGCATGTGGATAAATGAAACTATCAGTGTCTTTAGAATCAAATAATATTTTGAGCTTTATATTTTTAGTTTTACTTGATGACTCCACCAATATGGCTTGATGTTCCGCCTGTTGGTTATTGATTGCAGCATGGATTCTGTGATTGCTTCTTGCACTTGCTGTTGGTTCTTTTCCTTCTTTGTGCATAGTACCTGATGATGTATCTAGGCATTCCTTTTGGAAATGAGGTCCCCCACACCCCCAACAATCAACTGGGATGGAAACCTTGAGTTACTCTGTCGTGTCCATAACGATGAGTTCCTTCCTCCGGAGCCTCTTCCTCTGCCGAAAGACCCTTGAGAGTTTCTTAGACTCTTGTTGGTTCTTGATGAGGCCTGAGATATAGTATTAACTGTCATTGGATCCCATGCTCCTACCCCCTTGGAGTAAACATTCCATTGTGAGGAGGTGGCCTAGAACTCCCTCCCCTAAAGAAGTTCCGTGGGCTCTTTCCCACAAACCCTAGTTGCGGTGGTCCAAAAGGCCATGATTCCCTTTTGATCCCTAGATGTTCTTCTACATAGAGGGCACACTCAACTGCTTTTGCAACTGATGACAGTCTCCACATTCTAACTAGAGCCCTAATCCTTGGGTTTAATCCATACACAAAACGTTCAGCTTGATGTTCATCAATGTTCAAAGAGGGAACATATTTCACAAGTTTCATAAACCTCATTTCATATTCCTCCATTGTCTTGTTCCCTTGCAGCAATGCGTGAAAAGCTCTTGCTTGCTGCTCCTGATAATAGGGTGGTAAGTACTTTGCATGAAATCTTTCTTCAAACAATTCCCAAGGGACGTTATTCGTTGTAAGGTGCAGTTGTTTTTCCATATTTCCCCACCAAATCAAAGCGCTGCCTCTTAATTGGAATATTGTAGTTTTGGTCTTTGCGACGGAGGCATAATATTTTAATGTGAAGCACCTCGTCATACCTTCTAGCCATGCTTCAACGCGTTCGCCAGCACGACCCCTAGAGAACTCTGGTAGCTTAATCTTTTGCAGTTCTCGAGAGATATCCTCTTGAGGGTGTCTTTGCTCCCAGCCGCCTGATCCTTCTAGGTTTCCACCCCCAACTTGAGGTTGTTCTCCCTCTCTACTTACTATTGGCGGACCTTTCAATGTCTCCATAATCGCTTCTAGCGACCTCATTATGAGGGTGAGCTCAGGTGTAGGAATCGAGGCTACTAGCAGTGGTGGTGGTTGTTGTGATGGTGGGGATGGTGGTGGTGCTGTTGCATGATGGCCTCGACGTCCACGTGTTTCTACCATCACAACATTCTCCTGCATGATAGCATAGACCCATTATTTATAAAGTATCTTATCAAGAAAATTTTAAGATTACCAAACACACATTCCCATTACTATGCATGGAAGTAAGTTTGCGTTATAATTGTGCGCAATACCAACCTTACTAATATTGAGGCAAGGGAAATACCCATTTGTACTATCTCCCTTGTAGGATTCTAGACATCTTAGTTCTATTTACACCTAGGCCGTACTAGACTTGTGGACATGCCTAATGGCAAAAGGGTAATAAAGTTTTAATTAATTGTTCCCCATCTGAGTAGGTAGGCTTGTGCCACATCAAGATAACCAATATAATAATTTAATTTAGTTAATGAATTCGATTCCAAATGTAATTAGCCACTTAAATTATTAATTAGCACAAGTTTCATATTTTTAACCTAGCTTGAGCATCCCCTAATTCCTTCTTATTACTCTATAATTCTTAGTTTTGAATTAATCCCTTTTAAGCAATTATTTGAAAGTTTAACCTTTAAAATAACTTTTAATGTAACATTTATAAATAAATTTTACTAAATGTACCCTAATTTATGTATCTTATTGAGGGTTAAATACAACTAAATTAACCCTAAATCAAAGTTAACGCAAAAATAAATAACTGTTTAAACAAAACTAATAATGAATTACAAACTAATTTAGTATAATAAAAAAAAAGAATTCATTTGTCGCCACTTAATGGTGTTTAGGTGGGAGGGAGGGCCCTTACATGATTCCCTCCTTGCATGTGTCCCACGTTCTCTTCCCAACACTATTTCAAATAAAATAATCCCACGCTAGTATGAAACCCTTTCCACCTGTTCACTTCATCATTTTTCGATATTTTCTATCTAGTATCTGCAACTAGGTCTTTCTATGTAATGTTAAGGTGTATTTTGAACAACGAGAGATCTGTTGGAAGACTTGTCTAGAGGCATGGTGCAGGTTACAACTCTGTTTTCCGACTCCTACAAGCATTAAGGTTTGCTCCTACTTAATTTGCTTTACTTGTATCATTACTAATCTAGTTGTTTTTGGAGGATAAATTTGCACTTGTTCTCATAATAGGATGCACCCTACATGTTGCATAGATTTTTTGATATTTTGTACAACAATATTTCGTTTAGATCATTAAATCGGATTACGGGTCGCTTTACACATGCATGAGTTAGCACCGTTCTCATCTTCTTTTAGCTACCATTTTAGCCATCATCTCTCATCAAGCATAGTGTTGATTTTAAACAAGGCTTGAGCCAGGGTTCTTGACAATGGTTGTGACTTCTATTGTAGACAACTTTTCTCGTGTTGGTCTGATTTTGAACATAAAAACTAGGGTAGGTGTCTTTATCAAAAAGTTCAAAGTGGAATAAAGAAAAATGATTAACATTGTTAAAATCATTCCCAAACACCAACGGTGACATAAAGTGCTGAGTTCCAGACAGGACTTCCGATTTCTTTGAAATTTTGTATTTGTCTATTATGCTACGAATATGACAGTAGCAAAAGCAACGCTAAAATATAATTGTTCCTTCATCCATCCTCTTCAAAGGAAATGATTATGCATCTGTTTACGGTTGAACTCAGAACACACCTTTCCCTCTGTTTCTGAACAAGGAAGGCAACTTCTCACTTTCAAGTTTCTTTCTGAGCGAAATAAAAGAAAATAAACGACATTGTTGTTCATGTGGAGTATTTTTATGAATGCCAAGTATAGTTTAATTTGAAGGCTTATTTAGGCAAAATTTTACATTTCCACCGAAATTTACTTACGTATCTTGTTACCACGGCGTGATCATGTTTTAGATTGAATCCACATGTCACTTGCCCCATTGGTCTTCAAGAGGTCACGAGTGCTCTTCCCGCAATGGTCTCCATGTTGAGTAAAAGGTCAACAAATATCTCACACACACAGGAAAGAGAGGTCTACCTTCCGGGAGCAAGGTAATGCACAACTATCATGAGGCACGCCAATGAAGCGTTCTTGATTTAGATTGAATCCCAAAGCTCGTCAAGAAATGCGTAGATTTTCCTTGACGACTTGAGAAAAACCTAATCCTGCCCTCATCACAGCTCATATCATGGCGTGAATGTTGATGTTTGCTCAGACCTCGAACTAAGGTGCATTCAAAATATTATGGTAAACACCATGTTAAAGTATGTTTAACCTTTGGATTCGACATATGGTGTCGTGTGCCAACGACCGCCTAATATAACTATGTGAAATATATAACAAGGTAATTGTGAACATACCCTGAGGTTTGGGACACGTTGTGCACTATGGCGTACTTCGTCGACTCAACCACGGGCTCAGCTTGTCGGACGACACTTTGATTAGTACTTGGCCTATGAAGGTTGTTAACATTCGGTTGTATGGTTGATTTGAACCAAATCGGGTAGGCCAGAGCCGGATGTTTGGGATACCTACCATTGCCATGCCATTATCATTAATATGAACCACATTAATGCATTGTTTGTATAAATATGAAATGAACCACTGTATCTCCATGAACTTTGCCTTACTATACCATGCATTTTTTATTTTCTTTAATGAAGATATCAATATGATTAACAGTTAATAGAAGGAGACCCATGTTAGCCAACAGAAAAAAAAGAAAAAAAACAACATACAAATTCGAATAAGTAAATCCATATTGTACAATGCAAAAACAATATAAAAACATAAACAAACATATATTTTGAAAACCACCTACACATTCAATTTCATTTTTTTTTGTTAATAAACATGGGACTTGCACTTCTATTACTATTATCTTATTATTTACAAATATACAGGCTGGTGCTCCTGCTGGATAAACAGAAACCAGGAGATGCCATTAAGTCAAAAAATCATATAAAGCTATGCCCTTTCGGGAAACCAGAGTTATACCAAAACTAGAGTTTGCATAAGCTGTCTTATGAACTAAATAACGAAACAAAATAACAGAAACTATACAGAGGAAAACAACAGGGATGCATAATTCAAACAAAAGACAAAAGAGGAGGATGCTGGTGCCTAGATTGTTGTAGATGGGGGAATCCCTGGAGGACTTTCTTCCGGCCTCAGGTATCCTCCACTTGGGTTTCCACGATGATCTTCTGAATCCACGGCCATGTCTTCGTCGTCCTAGACTCGTTGGGTCGTCGGGGGGGTCGCCATTGAACCATGCAGGGGTGGCTCCACCATATCCTCTAGATCTCCCAGCTGCACCAACCCACGCATAATTTCACGACTTTGAAACTTCACCAGTGACTTGATAGCTCTGCCAATTGCCGTACTTTCTCGTATCATTCTACCCAGAAGAACGCGAACGATCCAGAGTGAGTTGTTCGGCTCCACTCCATCTCCAGTGAAATTTAACGCGGCCTACATCGCCTTCTCCAGATTGGCATTGACGCGGCATTGCCTTGATTTTGTTTCATATTGTTTTAATTCAACTAGTAATAGTGCATGAAGTACACAAATATATATCTACTACAATTTAAAGAGAAATTAGTAATAGTTGTCACATCAAAACGAATTCTACCAGTCGGGTAGTCCTTGATCCACGGTCGAATCTCCTCCCAGCTTGGAAGTGTATCTCCTAAGTTTCCCAAACTAGATGAACCACCATCCAACCGGGGTAGTCTCGTCGACTCCCCAACCCAGAAAACTCACACGACTTCTTTGGCCCCCATGCCCAAAACTCTCAGAATAGTTATAGTTAGGCTCAACTCTGGTATGCAAGTCAAAATATTATCCACCTCCTCCTCCCCGAGAATCAAAATCTCATTCACTTTCAAAGTCCCTTTCCCAAACTCTCCCTTCGCTGTGGTAACCCCCACTCCTGGGTCCCCAACATCCCTTTATTATGAAGGTTTCTCCCTCTGAAGA
>Ga0115853_100151_pt1 | contig 19753 bp, 25 predicted proteins | sample InSIn5gowninarea_FD_83867 | JGI IMG/M metagenome (GOLD analysis project Ga0115853, IMG submission 83867)
ATAATGGCGCAGAAGAAGTAAAGCAACATCCTTTCTTTAAAAGTATCAAGTGGGACACTCTCTTGACAGAGGCCCCTTCTTTTATCCCGCAACCTGCTGGAATGGAGGATACAGACTATTTTGATTCCAAGAATTTCTTTAAACTGTTTAGTGTATTGTCTTCTTCATGTATATATCTCTTAGGTATTCTAATTGAATCACTAGGAACGATAAAATAAGTAAAAGAAATATTAGTGTCTCTACAATGTTCCTACTTTTTAAATTATCTTTGAGAACGAATGTTTCCAAGTACATTTAAATTATAGCTTAGTTCTAGACTATGTATACAGTTATAATTATATTTTCGCTGATAATGTGATACAAAATGATATTATTTTTCGTTTTATACATCTTTTTCTTCATTTTCTAAGCATTACTTTAATTGGTTCAATAATGGTATTATTAGCATGGTACTGTAATGCATCGTTAGTGACAGAAGTAGCTGCATAATCTCTTGAACAGAGTTGAAGGGAAAATTTTGATAATTTGTATTAAAGTAGTATCAAACACATTATCAAGGAGAATATATTATACATTGTTCGATTTCTTAAACATTTAGAATGCATGGCCATCAAGAAAAATCTGTATTTGTACTCTTATAAAAAAACTTGGGGGTGATCTTCTGTAATACATTAAACATATGTGCGCTATTTAGAAAAATCGCTGCATACAATTTGTTTCATTCCTTGCATTTTCTAAACCAAGTTTTTCAATTAAACTGATGTTATAAAAGTTCATCCAACTGTTTTGACTTCTTGATTGCTATAAAACATGCTATCTAATTCTCTCAGAAGCACAAAATCTTAAGCTTTAGTATAACCTTTACATTTATCAAAGACGACTAAAAAAGAAAAAAGCGTCTTTTTTTTAACAACTTTTTGTGTAAAATCCAATTTTGATTTTACTAAAGTTCTACGTTAATTTTACAATAATACTACTTCAGTTATTTATCGTTCAACTTTGGTACAAAGCCATTATATACTCTTCTACAATCACAATTGCGTCACTGCTTTGTGATCAAGCTTAAGTCTGTGATTTTCATCTAAGGAAACCTGAATGTGCTTGTTAGCATATATTTCACGTCACTAAACGGCGCTCAAATAAAACTCCTTTCACACACACAAAAAAAGGTTATTTCTTTCCAATCATTGAATGACTCTTTCATGAATACAGTAGAAGAAGAAAAGGAAAAGCTTAATAAAGACTACAAAACACAAAGTAAGCTTGACCAAAATTCAGCGGTCGACTCTATATCTTTAATACAACCCTCTGAAAGAGCGCAAGCTGCTCCTGTCACCGTCAGCCCAATTACAACATCAGCAGAAATCACACCTTCTTCATCACCCTGTAACAAATTAAAGAGTGTCCCAATTCCACAACCTTTGATATTAAAGAGACGAGCAAGTCGATCTTCTATTTATTCTGTTGATGAATTCAGTGAGCAAAATCGCTCAAAAAATGCTACACCTATTCAACAAGCGTTTGTCGAAAACACCGCAAATTGTTCCACTTCACCAACAAGTTCCATTTTATCAGCCTCAGGAGATGTATATCATCGCAAATCATTTTTAGCTGATGTTGAGTATAATAGTATTCCAGGAAGCGAACATGATACCCCACACGTACAACATACAACTCGCTCTCCTCCTCCTACTTCTACTTCTTTCTCGCCAAAATACTCAAGTCCTCCTGCTGGTAGTGGAGGAAAATACATGGTACGATCAAAGCGTGCAAGTTGGATTGACGCCTCATCATCTATGGCTCATCACGACTCAATTCCTACCACACCAATGACTCAATCCACAAAGCCATTGATTCCGCCCTTAGGATATACACATAAACAGCCTAATATAACCACTTCTATTCCATCGCCACAAAATATGACAGACGATGCTTCTTTAAAATCTGGATCTTTATCAAAATTAAGAGAGGATAGGCAACAGCAATTACAGCAGCAGCAACCAAAGCGTGAAGAATCTTTAGAAATGCTACCTTCTGCTTCAACAGAGGGTTCTACTCCTAAAGAAAAAAAATTATCGATAGATACCAAATTGGATGATGAATGTTATGGAGTGGATAGTACAACACAAGTGTCACCTGTAAAAAAAAATTCAGTTCATGAGCGTAAATCGTCTGCATCTTCTGTGATAACCGTTTCTACTTTAGCAAGTGAAGAGTACTATTCCCCTGTTTCCTCTCCCCGTAAATAAGTGTACTTTATATTATGTAAGCAAGTTCTAACTTTTTTCAAACAAAAAAAAAAAAATAGATCGAATGAGAGCACATACTTCTGGTGGTAACGGACCTCGTTCAGCATGTGTATCTCCATCAGTAACACACTCGTATACATCAATTTCAACACCCCATACGCCTCATATCTCATCTAGTAAACCGAGACGTCGTTCTTCAATGAGCTTATTTCGTAATATTCCCACTTCTGAATTAGCAGATATTGTTAGTGGAAATTCTCCAAATCCAATATTAGAAACACCACCTGTAGATCTCATTGATGGGGTACACCATCCATTATCCATCGTTGAACCTCCTCAAAAGAATGATCTGCCTGATCCACCCATCTATCCACCTCCTGCTTCGGAGGGGGCCTACGAACATTCGCTTCATTCTCGTTTAAGAAGGAAATTAACAAGCAAGCGAAGATTGGTAAGAGATCGACGTTCTTTGCCAAATATAGATGGACATCATCAAGAAACAGATAAAGATGTTGATGAAATGACTCTGGATGCAGATACACAATCAACTCACGAAAGCTTTGGACAGTTTACCGGTTCTCTTCCCGCAGATGATTCTCCTATATATCCCGCTATGCTTTTGAATGAAGTTCAAATGAAACAGGATACGACAAGTGCAAACATATCTTGCACTCCAGGTGTTGTTGGTGGGAATGACGAAGACTACTTTAGTAATAAGAAAGCATCTAATTATCAAAGCAGTAAGTAATATAAAATAGTTGTATTATGTTTGTACCAATTCTTCCCTAATGTAACTATAGCCATTGCTAAACACAAACATGCCCGATTTGGTCATCTTCATTCCATGCCAACTTCTTCTTCACTACATGATTTTAATAATGTAACTGTTGGATCTGATGAAGACTATGCAAAAAAGTTGTTCATGTCACGTTCAGCAAAAATAAGACGATGGTGTAGTTTGCGAGTGTTAAATTCGGAAAGTAAACCACAGAGTAAACATCGTCGAACAAATAGTGCTGGAAGCACTAGTAGTGTTCCTGCAGAAAGCATTGATCGCCGCTACTCAGCAGCACAGCTCCGTCGATTACCTCAGGACGATACCAATATGCCAACTATTATGGTTACGGCAACTGAAGGCTTACTAGGTATTAGCAAAGATGCAGATTACCATAGATTGGTGAACAATATTCCCTGGGTAGACTGGCTGGAGGAATATAAGGTCATCAAAGCACAGGAAATCCGACGTAGGTCATCCACTCAGCAAGAAAATACAACTGAAACACCCACAACTCAACAGCCTCTATCACCAACAATACCCCTTGCTAGTTCCAGTCGTCGTGACTCTCTGGTGAACCGTTTACTTTCCAACTGGTGGAATACAGTCAAAACAGGTGCTGAGCATTATTCCAAGCCAAAACTTCACAGACAATCCGTAAGAAGTCTTGCTATGTTTTCAAATGAAAATGAAAGCCAACCAGTTGAGCATTCCTTTTCACAACACGCACCACAAGTGAAACCGCCGCCTGTTTCGTCAGAATATCAGAAAAAACATAGGGCAGAGCAACACAGGTCGTCAAACAGGAACTCGCATAATTTATCACTTGACTTGCATGATTTGCAACATCCACTGGAAGAGCAAGCTCAGCCAGTCACGGCTAATGCCACCGCCGGGATGGCAGTAAAGGATCAAACAGTAGACTTGGACATCATATCGCCTCTGTCCATGAATCCTGGTAGTAGTTCGCCATCTTCCGCTTCTGGTAGTCCACTTTCTTTTCCACAAAGAACCAAGTCAATAAAGAATCCAGTGACTCAAAAGAGCTTAGCAAAGCGTGTAGGTTATAGATTCTATAATTCTGGAAATAGAATGGGGACCTTTGGCCATCTTAGTTACATGCTAGGCTCACATCACTACGGAGATTCAGATCTAAACATCATGACTCAAGTTCAGCATTCAATTAAAGCTAGATTACAGTTTGCCAAAGAAGCATGTGATTCAGAACTACGTAAAATTATTGATGGTTTGAATGAATATGTCGAACGAGGGTTACAATACGTGGAAAACATGGATGAAATATTAGAAGAAGGGGTTTGCTCGGTTGGCAGCGACGATACAGATCATGACGGCGAAGATGATGAGCAAATAGGTGACGAGGCACCCAAAGACACGCCAGAAAACCAAGAGGTACTTAAGTCTCGATTGTTAAGCTTGACAGAAATAGATAAGCATTCATCATCTCCTGGATTTGCTTTGCACCAACAGTCTAATCCGTCCAGCTTGAATAGTCTACCCCATAAAAGAAGTTTATCATCAGTAATTGAGGGATCCAATGAAGGGCCGCCTACTCATAAGCAGTTTCATATTTCTGAAACAGTTGAGAATAAAGCAAATAATATTCATGATCCATTGAACTCATGCCTTTTGACGGCCGCTGCTTCAAATACCATGGTTACCTTTATCTCTGAAGATTCTTACTCGCCCACACCATTTATATTGACACTTCAAGAGTTGATTACATTAGCTCAAAATGTTATGGATACATCCCTTGACGAGATTCTTGAAACAAGTGGTGCATGCGCCGTTGCTGTATCCAAACTTCAAGCTATTGGGTCAAGATGGGATGCACACCACGAATGGCCCTGTCGAGAATGGTATGTGAGGTTGTTGCTTGGTATAGCTGCTCTTAACCGTGTGGTTGAATGGTGGGCTGCCGAAAGGGGATTTTGGTCAGCGCCAGGCTCTGCCACGGCTGCATCATCTGTTCCTGATAGTGATGCTGAGACAGAAGATATGGAATCTATAAGCAATGTATCAAAGATAGAAACGGATGACGACGATGATGACAATGTGCGCATATTTGCTGATGAAACTGCAAAGGATGTCCAATCGCTTACGGGTGAATCGTATGATGCTTCTGTGGGTGAGTATGAAGTTTTAGACGACTTGCAACTTCAAAAAGAGGCAGAAAGAAGTCAAAACTCTACTATCATTGTCGAACTTAGCTTAGGTACTACTGCTATTCAATATGTAAGTCCTGTCTGGTTGGATGTTGTTGGGTAAAGGCATAAAAATTAAATCAATGACAGAGCAGAGAAAAATAATCTTTTTTTTTTTCTATTTTTTTTATAGAACGGATCCTCAGTCAGTGATCGGACATAGCATTACTGAGTTATTATCAGCTGAAGATAAACAAGTACTTAATGTGGCAACTCAAGAGTTATTAGCAGATGATTCGCACACTGTTGAAGTACGTTTTAATGTTGTGACTTCGGATGGATCACAAATTGAAATGGAAGGCAAAGGCATGCTTATGTATAATAGAGTCACAAGCGAGCCTAACCATACAATGTGGGTTATGAAGCCCGTCATCGCTCGCCGATGGTCCCTCGTAGATATGGCTGTTATACCTCATAGTACTGAAAAGCAGCCATGGTTGGGTGGTCAAAGCATGGTAAAAGAAAAGGATACTGAAAATATTCCAAATGAAACAGAAATCAAGGAAATTGATACAGAAACACAAAAGGAATTAATAAGAAATCGAGCTAAATCTGAACCATTTATTCATGTACCTTCCAAGGTTGTTTCTGGAAATGATGAGCCCCACAATGTAGAACAGCAGCAACAACACGTGATCTCGTCCAAACTTATGTCTTTACCACCCGTCCTTTGCCGCGTCTGTGAAAGATGGGTTGTAGCTGCTTTCTTTGAGCAACACTCTGAGCTATGTGTTGAAATTCATCAAAGTGAAATGGATGTTAACGTTTGCAATGATGGTATATTGGAACTTAAGCATATCATTAATGAAAGAATAGAAAATATACAACTTGAGATTGAGAAAATTGATGGTGCATCTGAAACAGAGCTTAAAAATAACCAAATGGAAAAAGAAGCTGGGGATGGCGATTCAATATTCGGAGATTACTTGCCATTAGATGAATCAATAGACCCACTTGAGTTAAAAAGAGCTGAATTGGACATTTACAAGGATCTCTTAGAAATATTGGAAACAGCACTTAGTATTTCAATGCCAGGCTCAGAAGAGGACAATATGGATGGTGAAGGCACTGAGGGTGACAGGAATCTACAATCACCTCGGTCCAAAGATAAGATGGTCCAGATTCTTTATTGGCGATCACCTACCACAGATGATCCAACCTTATCTCTTTTGATTAAAGATGTTGAGGAAATTGCAAGAAGTAAAGTTGATGCAGTCAACCGCATGCGCGATCGACTCGAATACAATGGCCGTGCGAGAGCAGAATTCCAAAAGAATACGCAACAAAAGCCAAATTGGACAGAATTTGTTCCCGGATTGCCAGAAGATGAACAGAGTGAAGAAGTGAGGACGGAATCTAAAGAACAAGAAACAAAAAAGATTGAAAAAAGAAGAGATTTGAAAGAGAAGCCGTTAGGAAGAAAAAGACTGTTTGATCGGATCAAGTCTTGGAGAATACGTCGGCCTTCGGGTGTTGTGGGACGTTTATCACGTCGATTGAAATCCCTTACACCCGATGCAACTAATACACCTATTGTAGAAATGGAAACCATCGATACACCTATTAGCTCACCTGCTCTTCGACCCAAAACCTCAGCAACCAACAAGGGTCATCTTTCGTCAGGCTCTAATACGCCTAGTAGTAGTCAATCTGGTGCTGTGCTTGGTAAATCGCCCCTATCTCCCCTCCATGCCCCTATCGTTTCTAGACCTACATTCCCAAGCATCAAGGATTTTGATATTATTAAACCCATCAGTAAAGGTGCATTTGGTTCTGTTTTTTTGGCTAAGAAGAGAACAACTGGGGATTATTATGCCATTAAATTTCTAAAAAAATCAGATATGATTGCCAAGAATCAAGTAACAAATGTGAAGGCAGAGAGAATGATACTGATGTCACAAACGGATAGTCCATTTGTCACCAAACTGTATTATACTTTTCAGTCCAAGGATTACTTGTATCTTGTTCTCGAATATCTTAACGGAGGTGATTGTTCAGCACTTATAAAGGTCATTGGTAGCTTACCTGAAGACTGGGCACGTAATTACTTGGCTGAAGTAACGCTTGGATTAGAGTATTTGCAAAGTAAAAATATCATTCACCGGTAAGAGCACACAATGTGGTGTAAAAAAAGAACATTTTGCTAATCTATTGTTTTATACAGTGATTTGAAGCCAGATAATCTATTGATTGATCAAAATGGACATTTGAAGTTGACAGATTTTGGCTTATCACGAATCGGATTTTTGGATCGTCGTGTAAGAGATGAATTAACAACTACTTATCACGATCGCGAACAACCTACATCTCCTGCGCCATCAAGGTCAGGAACTCCACCTCAATCACCAGCAGATCAACCTTCAACACCTACTGGTACTGTCTATCGACATTCTTATTTTAGCTTATTGTTTGATCAACCCTATTCTGGAATGAGCACGCCTTCTGGTGGCAACAATCCAACAGCAAGTGAAAGTACTTTTGTAAATCAAGGTTCAACTGAAGCTCGTAATCACCGTCGACATTTATCTGCTGCACTTTCTGAGTCACTAAACACATGCAATTTTGGAAAGTCTGAAAAGGCTTCAAAAGAAAAAAGCAATACTAATCCACGTCAAGCTGTTGGTACTCCTGATTACTTAGCACCTGAGAGTATTCTGGGAACAGGTCAGGATTCCATGGTAGATTGGGTAAGTACACATTTCTTTTGTGTATATCTATACTGAATGCTTTTTAGTGGGCTCTTGGTGTCATCTGTTACGAATTTTTGTACGGTATTCCACCTTTTCATGCAGATACACCTGATAAAGTATTTGAAAACATACTTTCTTGTCGCATTGATTGGCATGAGGATGTGATCGAGATATCGCCTGAAGCTCGAGATTTTATGGAAAGGCTTATGACACTTGACCCGACTAAACGACTCGGATATAATGGCGCAGAAGAAGTAAAGCAACATCCTTTCTTTAAAAGTATCAAGTGGGACACTCTCTTGACAGAGGCCCCTTCTTTTATCCCGCAACCTGCTGGAATGGAGGATACAGACTATTTTGATTCACGTGGTGCTACTATGCAGATTATACCAGATGAGGCCACGGCGATTGACCAACTCGATGAATCGGCCAAGGCCCAAGTGGAGCAGGCCAAGGCTATTATTAGAGAACAAAATCCTGAGAATATTTTACCAGTGTCAAACAAAAAAAAGCAGCAACATCATCGCAAGGAAAAGACCAATTCATTAAATCAACAAAAGAGTGAGAATATGGATGACAATGACTCAGAAGACACAGAATTTGGAACATTCATGTACAAAAATCTGCCAGTGTTAGAAAAGGCGAATGAAGATGTGATTCGTAAAATAAGAAACGATAGTATATCTATTAATCATGATGCTACAAACAATTCCTCCTCTTCCAAACATAACTTTTCTCCCAAATGCAAAAGCAGCCCCTTGAGCGATACTTCCTCTGGGCATCAAGGTTCGTCACAATCTCCCTCTATACCTGGTACTCCAATGTCTACATCTCCGTCTGTATCATCTAAACCAAGTGTTATTCCAGTCACTGGACGCAGGCATGGTGACTCTACTTTGCCTTATATACCCACAAAAATGTCAGACATGTACTCAAAGCATACCCCTCTTCCACGATCTCGATCTGCTTCTACGCCTTCTATTGATCATACCAAAGTGGTTTCTTCAGCAGTAGCAGCAGTTGTGACAGGTGTATCTGGAAGTAACAGCTCACCTAGTCCTCGAACAAACCAATACCATAAATCTGAACATCATCACCACCGTTACCATTCACATGAAGACTCGGATATGTCTGTTTACAGATCACCCTTTGGAAGACTGGAGCGACAATTGTCAGTTAATAGCAATAAGACCAAACATGATTATAGTAGGAATAGGCCTTTATCATGTTTAATTGCTGATGATAATCCTATCAGTTGTAAAATCATTGAAACCATTCTTCAAATGCTTCATTGTCATTGTGTGATTGTTCGAAATGGAGCACAAGCTATTCGTTCTGCGATGAGCGATGTACGTTATGATATTATTTTTTTAGATATTCGTATGCCAATTAGTAAGTTTATTTATTATATATGTATTTATAGTTAATAACACTTTTTAAAAATTAGTTGATGGTGAATCAGCAGCAAGAATGATAAAGTCAACAAACAATAGTAATAGAGATACCCCAATTATTGCAGTAACAGCTTATGAACGTACAGTTCAATTAGCAGGTGCATTTGATGATATTTTAAGTAAACCTGTTACAAAAGACATTATATCACAAAGATTAAAGCAGTTTTGTAAAAATGGAGAGCCATCAACAGCTACCATTCATCCTTTAAAAACACCCGTTTAAATAAATAAATAAAAAAATAAACTACAATACTTTATTATTACAAACAAGGCCTTTGCCATATATTGACTCTTCCTCTTTTATCCGTTGTCACAATTGCATCTTCTCTAAAATAAACACCTACACACGGATCACTGTGAATTGTTTTGATGACTGTGGGCTGTAGAAAAGCTACTTGGGTTTTTGCAAGTACGGGATGTATGATGGGTCCTTTATCTTGTATAGTTGCTAATATACTGGACAAGGGTGGTGAACTGACAGAAGAAACAGATGTGCCTCTATTTCTATTTCCTGGTTTCTATTTATATTTCTTTTTTAAAATGTCATTCTTTTTGCTGATAAGAGTTTTTACCGTTTTAGGTCTATGCAATGTATTTACAGAAAAGTCCCACAAAATCAACTTGGCGTCTTCTCCTACACTAGCAAAACGATAGACTTTTTCATCACACTTCCAAGGATCAAATGCGACACTTCTCACCTAAAAACCTGCTTAATATTTTTTTTTGTGTTTTTTACTGCTTTATTACCCATGAATGATGCCCCTGACATCTAGCAATAATTCTCTGTTCCTTAAAAGCCCAAATGGTAACAAGATCATCTTGGCCCCCAGTCTATAAAAAGTTAGCTATGAATAACAGTAATAATAAAAGATTTACAAGAATGTATCTTCCATCAGGACTCCAAGCAACACAAAATAAACCGCCATAATAAGATTCATAAACATCATTTATAGTTTCATGTAAAATATTGACTATGCGTAATAAGCCATCAAGACCAACAATAGCCACATGCTGACAATCAGGTGAAAAAGCAAAAGCTGGGATATTTAATTAGTAACAATAACCAAAAGTTTCCTTTAGAGCTACCTGTAATAGATCTATGCGATAATTTCCAATGAGAAACAGGATTACATTTAACTGCTATCTTTGGAGTATGTTTTGATATTTTAAACAAGTATTTTTCTTTTATGTCAGATATCGAATCAGGGTGGAACACTTCATCTTCTTTATCTTTATCAAATAACATGATACTTCCATCTTGAAAAGAAGCCATGAATATACTCTCATGTCCTGGTAACCATTTAATCATTGTAATCGGAGATGAATTCATAATTCCCTATATTCTCTCTGTTAACACATTATATTTGTATATGCAAAGTATATAGTTACGCCTTTATTGATTCTACCATATTTATTACATAATGGATCAAACCAAATAATATCACCCGATGTAAACCCAATGATAAGATCTAGTTGATCCGCCGCCCTTGTTAACAAATTCACATCATGTGAAGTAGGGCACGCTCTTGTGAATACCGTTCTTGATAATGGTTCCTATATTCTTAATAAGTTCCACATTACTTGTAAATTAAATTGAACTAACCTTTGGATTTCCGGAAGCATCCATCCAGATAAAACTAGTACCACAATTATAAAATAGGTTGGTATCATCATTTGTTCTTGACATTAATATCTTTGCAAGTTGATCATTTGTTATAATTTTCTGTACAAAGCTAGAATTGGTCTTTGTGATATTTGTCTTGGGTTTTCTTGAATGATGGTGTTTACTGTGATTTCTAGTCAAGAATGATAGCTTGGGTGTAGAGCCCACACTGAAATCATCTTCTGGAATTGTTGGGATAATAGAATGGTTTTTGTTACAGCTTGAAGAGGAACTTGAAGGCGTTGTACCAAAAACATTGTATTCTTCATCCGAGTCCGTATTAGAAGATGCATTATGACTAAACATACGTCTGAAGTTTCGTGCACCAGGCTGTGCTTCATAACGCTGAAGGTTAGTTGTTGTTTCTTTATATTTAATGGATACTAGGCTTGCTGAAGTGCCTACTGTATAAAGAGGCTGTAAAGAATTGATAAAGATAGAATGCATTAGTGTATAGGCTCCCTCAGGGGTATTGAATCCTCGACAGTCATGATCTGGTGTGCTTGGTGGATATGAAGGAAGTAAAAGTGTATTAGAAAGACTTCCATCACCAGTAGAATGTCTTCTTGTTAAAAAATTTGTAACTCCATGTGAGGTCGACTACACAAAAAATGTTTAGCTCTCACCTTTCAATAGTATATATTAGCATGCTTACATTGTCGACCATATATTGCTTTCTTGCGTTGTTGTTTTACAAATTCAGGATTATTGCAAAAGGAAAAAGAAAAAAAAGAGAGAGAAAAAGATGCACTGGAACAAAAAGAATAGGGAACTTCTATAAATGGAAACTCTTTATTTTATTGGAAAATAAAAGCTCAGAGAAAAGTTGTCCCTTTTTTTCTTTTTCTTTTTTTTTTTTTCTTCTATTGTGTAAAAGGGCAGGATGTCAAATGATCAAGCGGTTCACGATCCTGCGTTGTTTATTAATTCAACTATAAATTCAATTTACGAACTTGTTGAAGCTATTCCTGGTTCTCACTTGGCCATTTCTTACTTGAAAAACGCTTATCAAAATGATCCATTTCGTGTTGCTCTTGAACTCTTTTTAGTCTTTTTTGCCATGAAGTATATGTTTTCTAGAAAATATAAACCTAATGATAATAATGTGGTATTGACTGAAAAGGTAGAAATTAACAAAAAGGATACTGAAGAGAGGTGCTTATCCAAATGAATTATAGGAAATTGACGACCTTGTTGAAGAATGGCAACCTGAACCACTGGCACCCAAACTTACTTCTTATGACCGCTTTAATCTTGAAAAAATACCTGTTCTTAATGGACCTCAATCTGTTAAGGCTAAAATTGCTGGATATAGCAAACCCTTAATGAACTTGGCTACTTCTAATTTTTTAAACCTCATTGCCTCGGAACAAATCCGTACAAAAGCGATTGATACTTTACGAAACTATGGTGTTGGCTCTTGTGGTCCTCCAGGTTTTTATGGTACAATTGATGTTCATATGGATTTGGAGCGTGATATTGCACATTTTCTTGGTACGGATGATGCTATTATTTATGCTCAAGGATTTTCTACTATTTCTTCAGTTATCCCTGCCTTTGCCAAGCGTGGTGATTATTTAGTAGTGTAAGCTTTTTATTGTCGTTAACATGACGCTCATTGTTTTCTATTAGTGATGATGGAGTTAGTTTTGCAGTTCAAAAAGGCATTCAAATTTCTCGTTCGATTGTGCGCTTTTATAAACATAACGACATGGAAGATTTAGAAAGAGTTTTAAGTGATATTCAGTCTGAGCATATAAAAGTAAGATGACAAAACCGTAAGGTATTTTTTGCTAAGGTGTATCTGTGTGTGTAGCATAAAAAGCGCCTTACTCGTCGCTTTATTGTAACAGAAGGTCTTTTCGCTAACTTTGGTGATATTGCTCCTCTAGATAAATTGGTAACTGAATTATATTGTAGAAATCTCTCTTTGTTTTACTCATCCATTCTTCAAAAGGTTGAGCTCAAAAAGAAATTCAAATATCGCTTAATATTAGATGAATCTCAATCCATTGGTGTTCTAGGCAACCGTGGTGCAGGTTTAACCGACTTGTACAACATTGATGTAACTTAAACTTGTAAGCTTCCCAGTTTACTAAAAGATGCAAATATAGGCAAAGGAAATTGACATGATCGTTGGTTCGTTAGCCAACGCACTTTGTGGTTCAGGTGGTTTTTGTGCTGGTAGCGTTGAAGTCGTAGATCATCAACGTCTTTCAGGCAGTGCTTACTGTTTTTCTGCTTCCATGCCAGCCATGCTTGCTGTCTCTGCTTCCGAGGCCTTTCGTATCATTGAACAACAACCTTCGATCATCAAGGAACTAGCCGAACGGTCATCCTCCTTTCGTCAAGTATTATCTCATAAATCACTAGAACCCTTTATTTATCTTGAATCATCTGATATCAATTCGCCCTCTCCTTTCTTTCATATTCGCATTAAAGAATCATTCCTTCAGCAATTGCCCTTGGCGACAGTGAATCGTGAAACTGAGGAACGCTTACTGCAGGATGTCGTAGATGAATGTGCTTTACAAGGAGTATTGGTGACCCGTGCAAAATATGTTTATGAACAAGAGCTGAACTGTCCTAAAGCAAGTATCAAAATTCACACAACCACTGGACTTACCAAGAAGGAAAATGACAAGGCTGCAAATATTGTTAAAGTAGCCATTATAAAGATCTTTAGTAAATGGAGAAAATAAAAAAAAAAAAACCTGTTATTTATTTAAATAACACTTGTGCTTCTCTTTCCATTAAAGCTCGAGTTTCTTCGTCTAAACCTTTTGACCAACCTGTGGTTGGGCTTGAAAGCCACTCTTGCCACTTTGATTCTTTTCGTTCAGCAGGTTTTAGATGAGGACGAATAAAGACATCCTCTGAACCAACGATATAATACATATGGTAACTACTCTGGTCAATTTTGTACTGAAGTTTAGATCGTACAAAGATTCTATTTAAATGCTCGTCTTGGGGTCTTAAATTACTAGAGAAAAAGATCAGAAGCGAGCTACAATCAAGGATGTATCTAATTTATATACCGGCGTAGGAACGAAGGCTTCATTTGTGATGGATCGACACCATCAGTTGTGTTTACCCAATCCATATAGCTTGCAACATAATCCTCATATTTGTCCTCAGCTGTTGGCTCCATCATGTAGTCATCTTTACCAATTAATTGGATGGTCATGTATTGTGATTGATTATCCTGTAATGAATATTAATAAAATAAAATCATATATGGTATATGTCTAGTTACGAAATTAATCTTGTAAAGGTTATCGGACGAACCAGCAATGTCTTCAGCTCTTAAGCGATACACGGCCAATGTTCTAGGTGACATAGATTCCAGTCCTTTGTCACATTTAAATAATCGAATGAGTTCAACAGACTTGGGATCGGTAATAATAGCTTGAATCTATGTGCAGTCTGTTTAATGCCTCTTATTCTACATGTATGCATGTACAATTACCTGCTTAATCATTGTATGAACAAGTTTGTCAATAGTAAATAAAAGATACGCATCTGTCACGAATATGTAACGTGTATATTCTTCAAATAGTGTTTGATCAATGTCACCGTCAAAGAATTTGTCAATTAATTCCAATATAGCATGATAATATCCTTTAGACAATTCCACATCTAACATACAACGTAAGCGCCAAGTGAAAATAATCCGTTTTCATTTTTTTTCTTTCTTTACCATCGTAACGAGTACTATAGAGTCCAAGATCAAGTGCTACTTTATTTACACGTTTACCCATCTTTGGATTTTTCACCATTTCATTGTTCATCGCCTTTAACTTTTCTAATCTTTCATAGAGCATCTATAATCCAGTAGTTTAGAACAATACAGCACGATAAAAAAAAACTTACCTGGTAAAGTCTAAAGAAACAATAGAAAGTCGTGTTACAAAAGAAACTGTATAAACTTCGCTTCTTGACACCACCGGGTGCAATAACAGCAGCGGCAGCAGCAAACAGGTTACTCTCGCTCTCGTCTAAAGAGACATTTTCCACTTGCTCTATCAAAGAAGGGGATCCTTGTTGCTCGTTTGACTCTACTTGTTGTTTTGTCAAAACATCACGCAATAAATCCATGGTATGGTCGTCTTCCTGCTTGCCATTCTTGATTGGTGTTCTTTTACTTCTTGATCGATCCGTTTCAGATTCATCAGTGTTAGTTGAGTGATTATCATCTTCATCATCCATCACTTCATCCTCATCTACTGTCTCGTTCTTATACTGCATAGTATCATCTTCTGAAACGACATTCTCTACTTGGAAACAAAGAGGGATAAAGGCTTGAATAAACAGGCGAATCTTTTCACGATCACTGTTTGTATAACCCGACTGTCTGTCAACAAAAGAATAAATCACACGAGTGACATCCTTGAAGAGCTCTTGATCTTTGAAATCAAATCTGAATTGATAATTCTTCTTCTTTGTCTTTTCCTCCAAAGACTTCTTTTTCTTCTTTTCTTGTAAAATATTTTCAATCTCACCCACAAGTGCCTTGGGTGCCATGGCTTTTCTATCATTACTTTTAAATGTAATGCCTTGATAATCTAATGCACGATAAAAGTTCTTTGCATCCAATTCTCTCCATACTTTATTCCATTTGCGCTATTTTTTTTTGGTAAATTTTTGTTTATTACAGCTTGCATTATTCTCATGTACCTGTGCTCGTTTCCATTCTTCATCCTTTTGCTTTAATCGTCGTAAGAGAATAGGAACAACCTGTGCAGGATTTGAATATAGCAATTCAATAATCTCGAGCCCTCTTTCTTTATCATAAATCTTTTTGATGATGCGCTCATAGATTGTCACTGACTGTCCACCTAATCCCGGTCTCAGCCTAAAGTTGCTCTTCTCCTCTGGTGTCATTTGTTCAATGCGATGGGCAATAGGTTCTAAAAGAGCGATCACATTCAAGTTGGCATCAATGTTCATATTATAATCATATCTCTCTTCTTCACAACGATGCATTGCTTCTTCATATTGACTCTTTTTAGATGCAACAAATCCATCTTCTTCACTGGCCCAGATCGGATGAGATACATATTCATCGTTCAATACTTCCCAACACAATTGATCTCTACCAGAACAAGGTTGATTTTGCCACTTTTTAATTTTTTTTTAGTTTTTTAATGCTTTCTTTAACTTTCATTTTCTTTGAAGGAGGGGGGGGGCATACTTTACCTCTTTAGGAACAACACGATAACTGGGACTTTCATGAGGATTACCTGTTGTTTGACACGTATTCAGATCAGGTTTTGGAATCGTATTCGCCGGTTTCTCAATTGGATGCTCTTTGGGTTCATATCCAATCATGCTTTTAAACCAGCTAAACAATTCTCGATTATTACCAATAAAGATGGCAATTTGATTCACCAATGTATCCAAATCCACAATTTGTTGCGTATACAAGTTGAGTGTCTTGAGAAATTCTTCGTATGATGGTTTATTACCGATATGTTTACGAATCCGTTCAAACAGTTCGATTTCTTCTGCAGAAACAGAGGGTCTGGCTGGGTCGAAATTGGAAAAACTGAATGGGTCTCCTCCGTTTGATTTATATTTAGGCCTTTTGGTTGACTAATATATCATGATAAGCACATGCGTTTCCATCACATCAACCGTGAGACTTACCTGGTTAGTTCGTTTCTTTTTACCAGGCGGAAGTAAACTTGAATGATGGCCAGATAAAGCACCCAATGGACCTCGTTTGGACCCACTGGACGATATCGAATCAAATAAGCTGCTAGCTGATTGTCCGGTGATGTCTGGTAAAAACTGTTTAAACTCTTCCAATAAATCGGGTGCACCATTGAATAGATATTGAACATGCGTATAAACCTACAAATGAGTTATTATATACTTTTCATTTGCTGGTTATTTTACTTCTTGAATAGGTCGATTGTCTTTTTGATAAGTTTGAAGAATTTCAAGAAATTGTTTATATGTATCAGGATCATGAGCGTATCGATTCTATATACTGTAGTTTAAAGATCAAGTATGGCCATAGTACAACTTAAAAAGTACCTTAATTCTGTTTACGTAATTAATAGCATGATTAAATTCCAATGGCGATTCATCATCATCTCCAATTGACCTTGAAGGACTGCTATGACGAGGAGGAATCGAAACTGGTTGTGGTGGAAGTGAAGGCTGAGGTGGAGGAGGAGGAGGGGCTTGTTGTTGTTGTGGTGGTGGAGGGGGTGGTGGAGGAGCTACGATAGTTGAAGGGCGATAAGAAGGCATCATACCTTGAGGTACTGCAGGTGCAGTAGATGGCATTGGGTGAGGTGGAGGAGGATGCATATGACTATAAGGGTAATAAGCTTGTGGTGGAGGAGGGTGAGGAACATGGTGATGATGAGGGTGGTGATGTTGTTGAGGTGCATGTGTGTCTTGATCTAAATGTAAACGTTTTCCTGTTGTAGTTGTAACACCGCTCGGTGTCGTGACTGTAATAAGATCAGGCTCACGAGGGTCAGTAGAACATTCAATACGATAACCTGGTGGTAAAAATGTATTGAATCCAGAAATAAGTGTTGGATGACCCTTAAATAAAGCAGATACACGTTCAATAACACCTGGGGTATCAATTCTAGAAGAGTTTTAGTCAAATATAAAATATCGTGTGTTTAGTAATTTACGCTTGACTCTTAAAGTCCTTCATGATATCCAAAAATCGATTATAAACATCCGGTTGATCAGAAAATCTTACTTTGACTTGATCAAGATAGGTCAGTGCATCTCTTACATTCAACGGCCTGTATCCTCCTCCTCCAGTATTAGTTTGAGGAGAACTTGCGGGTACTGGCGGATTGGCTGCGAGTGGTGGTGGAACAGGTGCACAGACTACACTACTAGGTCGACGTTCTGCAAAGGGAGGAGTTGAAGTACGCGAAGGAAGAATAGAAGGTGGAAGTAGCACGGTTGGTTCCGGTGCAAGTGAACTAGGAGGTGGTAAGGTCGTATGTTGTGATGCTGCATTAAAAGTAGAAGGTGAAGCGCTACGTGGAGGTGAGAGAATAGAAGGTAGCTCTGTTACTCTAGGTGGTGGTGGTAAAGATCCAGAGTTAGTGGTATTCGTCAGTGGCAAATTAGGTGGTGGTAGATGATGAGTATATGGAGACATTGTAGGTGCAGACGTTGTTTGAGTAGTACTCGAAGGAGAGCTATTCCAAGTATATTGAGGAGGGTTGACATTGATAGGACCAGAAAGAATATTGGCAATGGAGATTTGCAAGTTGTTGGATGAACCACTTCTCAAGGCAATAGAATTAATGGTTTTAGCATTGGTATCTGTCACAGTCCTATTTTAAAATGATTAATAAACAAACAATCTTCAAAGTCTCAACCATTACCAAGTAATAGTGTAAGGTTGACCAGCAGTAATTACTTCCTATAATGGTTATAAAAAGAAGGGGGGGGGCAAAAGAAATGATTAATCAAGACATACAGCATATCATCTTCGTATTCTTACACCAAAACCAGGCTTATTAACAGCAACACCAGCATTAGTAGCAGCAGCAGTAGTTTGAGCATAAACAGTAGAAACAGCAGCAGCGAAAATGGCAGCAATTGAGACCTTCATTTTTTAATTGTTTAATAATTGAGAGAAAAAGAAGTTTATTTTTTTTTTCCAATAATTTTTTTATTCCATTCAAAAAATTAAAGTGTAACAAGTCGTGCACAAACAGCAGTTACAAGCTCTAACTTTTAGCCAATCAGAAATCGAGAAATTAAATAAAGAATTTTACAGTGTGTTACTTTCTCCTTTGCACGAGGATCTACGGCGTACAATTATGAAAGAGAAAGGAAAGGAGCACTTTTCACTGGAATGCTTTACATGTCAAAAGGAGCCTTTATTTCTTTTATTTAAAATAGTAAAAAATGAAATAAAAAATAATAATTGTGTGATCCTTTTTTTTACTTTTTTTAATTCCTAAAAATAAACTGTTTCGTCTTATTGTGTCACATATAATTTATAAAACAAAGCAAACGCGCAACAAACACAGAGAATAATCATGCGGGAATTCTATTTATTTACATGTAAAAAAAATAAAATTCAAGAGAATTGACTGTGTTTTTACATGCAATTACAATATTAAAAGCTAATACAATCTATTCATTGTATATTTCATAGAAAACATAGATCACATCCTACCTCTTTTCATCCGATCATTTTTCGGATATTAAACAATTTTTAGTTGTTGTGTTTGGAAAGTCCAGAAAATCTTTTAGTGCTTCTCCAACAGCTTTCAAATCGTAAAGAAGAATAATTTGGATATTGTCTGATTTCATAAAGTGCTTCAACTTATTAATCTTCATCAATACTCATTCATTTATTTTATATTTTAAAATACTTGATCTGAGATGTCAATTTTAAATTGAGATTTTAAACTATATCAACAGTGTACAGTATCTTTTTTTTTTTTAAAATAAAACATAGAAACTCTTTATAAAATCTATTTCTAATAAAAAAAAGGAACCTTGTCTTCTTTTACAATAAAATAAAAGAAATAGGATTAAACAATTTAATATTGAATAAGGTTAGCTTTGATTGAATCATTAATCTATCAACAACAAGCATTCATTATATTTAAATCTCCACAGGCACAGTTAAAAATCAACAAATTTCATTGGAAAGATCTCAAAGTGTAGAACAATCACTTTACAAAACCAAGTATC
>Ga0115853_100153_pt1 | contig 19698 bp, 31 predicted proteins | sample InSIn5gowninarea_FD_83867 | JGI IMG/M metagenome (GOLD analysis project Ga0115853, IMG submission 83867)
GCAAAGTCTTTTCTTGTCCTTGTCGCTTTGTCGGTGTTTCTTTGTCTTGACGAACGGTGGATTTTAATCAATTGATCGACTTGGACCAACGCCAAGCCCGTATGCTAAGATCAGGGTGATCTTTTTTTTTCGAATTTTCCAATCGGCGCGGTTTTGACTTCGGGCGGGTTTGGGGAGGTGCTTTGCCTGAATGTCGTCGTCGTCGTTGGTGAGTGGATTTTTCTTTTCTGTCTGTTTTTTGAAACTGAATACAGTTAACGTTCGGATCTGCGCAACTCTACCCTTGTTCGGAATCTGGAAAAGGAAAGTAAGTTCACAGGCAACCATGAAAGAGGAATTGTAGGTAATGGTAATCATCGTGCTCCAACGACTGGTACGGCTTTACTCGGAAAAGGTGTCGTTGGGTGGGTGGTATCTAGGTATCGGCGATTGATGCCTTATACAATCAATACCAACATTACGAGAGACGTCGCCGCCGCTTCGTTATCCCGTCTCGTCTCATCTCATCTCATCTCGTCCTCTGTCAAGGACAAACTCGGTCCCCTATCCTCTGTGGACCATGGCCATTCTTATGTATGTATTAGTAACACGACGAATTGGCGTCCACTAACCAACCCCGGATTTCAACGGGGTGACTAGGTGTTTTTGTTATTATCCTTTCTTTCACTTCGTCTTTTGTATGTACCTGTGCGTGGCACGAGGTCTGGCTCGCATCGCATCGAGCGCTCAGTGCTTGTCCTGTACCATTCCCAAGGCTTAGTTGCCGCATGTAATCGCCTGGCCCTTTTCCTTCTCTCTGACTCCTAAATCCTTTATTAAAACACACCATGCCTCCCTCTCCCCCATTCTCCCCGCGTTTCTCCCTCTGACGCCTCCTGCTGCACTTTCCCAATCCTGCGGTTGTGCACGCCACTACCGCAACGCCAGACCAGAGCCAACTTCAACTTCAACTTCAATTTCAACTCCACACTCACGCTTGCCTACTTACTTACTTACACACACACACCACCTCCACCCACATCCCCACACTACCACCGAGCCGTACTTTGGGTTCTCCACTTTCATCTGTCAAAATGTCGCTGTCTCTTTAATGCTTCTTTCTGATTAACTACCTGTAATATTAATTGTATCTCATATTCCAACTACCTCTCTCTCCTTCTTTTTCTTCTTCTTCTTCTTCTTCCTCTTCTCCTGCTGTGCCGCCAACCTTGACCCTGTGTGGCGTCGCTGTTTCGCTTCTGGCACGCTACTGAGCTGTCATTGTTTTACTATCCTTTGTTTCTGCTTCTCGGAATTTTATGCATTGTGCTTGTACAGCATTAACATTTCGCTTTTCGTTCTCGAACATCTCCTGTTCGGTATACTTGCATCTTTCCTGTCGGTCCACATCGACCCCAACGGCCTCCAAGGAATCCACTGCTGCGCCTGTCGCATAGCTATTTGAATACTGCAAACGCTATTGCGCTGGTCAAAATGGTAAAAGTTGCTCATAATCGCCACGCGGGCACTGTCTACCTCGACCCGACACGATGCACCGCTCGACCACTCGATTCGGACACTGTTGTGGACACACAATGTGCATTTGAAAGAGAAGGACTCACAACGCCCCAATCAACACCAAGATCGAGTATAGATAAAACCCCCGCGGACGTTTGCGAGGGCTATTACCAAAACAGACCCGTGGAGTGGGACAGATTTGGATCGTTGAGAATCGTCACGTGCCAAGCTCGCCCAACAGGACAGCCAGATACAGGTCGAATATCAACTTTCTCTGAGCCCACCCACTCAACCCGACATAACACCACCAACACCGAAATCAACACCAGAACCGTTACCATGACTCCGGTGCAGAAAAACTCCGCAGCCATGACTCCACCATCATCCCCCGTCCAGCGTACGCATTCAAAGTCTAGTTCTACGTCCTCTGCTTTCTCGACTTCCTCAGCAAATCTCTACAGCACAGATTCAATCACCGCCATGGAGACTCCCACCCTCGAGTTCCCCTTCTGGGCCACCGACTACGACCTCACCACCAAGAACAAACTCGGCGAAGGAGCCTGGAGCGATGTCTACCTCGTGCAACCCTGCCTCCCGCAACCCAACACCCTCAAACCTGGCTCCTCCACCGAAGCTACACCCCCCATCACCCCGTCAAACGCTTCTACAAAGTCCAGCGCCACCAAAATCCCGCAAATCCCCACCGCCTATGCCATCAAAGTCCCAGCCTCGCGCTCCGCCAAGGCAGTCCTCAGCGATGAAGCCAGGATCCTCTCGCACCTCACCCGGTTCCCAGGCGCCTCGGACCACATAATTCCCTTCTACGGCCTCGACATCCGTACGAACGCGCTGGTCCTCCAAGCTAAAGACACCAGTCTCGAATCGTTCGTGAAAACCCAACTAAACGCACTCCCCGAACTCGCCCGCACGGAAAAGCTAGCTACCATCTTCCCAACTCTCGCAGCGAGCCTGGTTGATAGCTTACTCTGGATACACACCCACGCCTGTATCCACGCCGACATCAAGCCCGGAAACATCCTCCTCGACCTCACTACTGAACCGACTCTCAACGCCGTGTACACCGATTTCTCAGCCTCCATCCTCTCACACGACACCACCAGCAAACCCCCCATCGGAGGCGGAACCTGGGATTTCCTCGCGCCAGAACAGATCACGTCAAAGCAAGATGCGGATGGACCGATGGCAGCTTCGGATCTCTGGGCTCTGGGTATGACATTGCTTTTCATCGTCATTGGTGGAAGTCCGTACGATTGCATGCCCAATGCGTTTTTACGCCGGGATGCGGTTAAGATGGGAGAGCCGTTGAAGTATCTCGCTGCTGGGGAGAAAGGTCCGATGAATGTGAAGAGGTTGAAGGATTTGTCAATGAAAATGGGCTTCGATGTGAGGGCTTGGTTTGGGCAGGTTCTAGCAATGGACAAGGAGAAGAGGGTTTCTGGGGAGGAATGGTTGGGTGCTATTCGCGGTGCGATGGGCAAGGCATCGACGACGGGAGCCAAGATGTGAAGACAGCTGGCTAGCTGGCTAGCTGGCTGGCAATATCCGTCTCATCTTGTCCCGTAAGCATACTTGTTTTTGCTTCATTTGATTTTCGTCGCCGGGATATTACCAATTAACACGGGCGTTTTAAGGTCTCTTTTCTTCTTCACAACTTCTTTCCCTTTCTTCTACTGTACGGGGTTATTCAGGACATCGGGGCATTCGGCCACCACTGTCCAAGGCGAAAAATATCGGTGTTCAGGCGGGTCTGGTTCGGGTTCGTTCGGATACATTCGCTATATACCCCCGGTTCTTCTTCTTTCGCTTTTTTTTCTCCCTTTCTTTTTCATATGAGGGAGGGAAATCTTGTATTCAATCGAGGTAGGCAGGCACGGATAATAGTATCTGTGTACCTACCTACATAGCTTCAGTGCGGTTTTAATAGAGTGTCGAGTAAGTGAGTGATACGATATGATAGATATGATAGGCATTGCATTATATTTTCGAAAGCGTGCGATGCTTCAGAATAGAATCGATTCGATTGTAGGAATTTTCGTGCGTGAATTTGTATGGGTGATGTGTTTTAATGTTGAAGTGACAACAACATAGCGATTAGATCTTAACGTTTGAAATCTCGCATGTTGTGTTTTATATGCTTACGACTAACTAATGATACTCGTTGTAGTAGTAGTCCAAGCGAGTTATATTTACCTTCCAAGAGGATAGTTAAGAAAACGGGATAAATGTTCTAATAGTAAAATGTCTAGTCTCTAAGACTCTAAGCAGTATACATATACACTAATATAAACCCCCTACCCTCCTCCTACTACATCCTTTCTCTGTACTTTCTATTTCCGTCTTCTATAGAACAGACGCGTAACGTATACCCGTGATATCAGTTCACAAATGAGACGTATTAACAACATCTTTGCCAAGGATACAATTTCTTCTTTCTTTCTTTCTTTCTTTCTTTCTACCTAACTATATCATTCGTGTGTCGATAGATTAAGTATTTATGTTAATATCAGACATAAGCTGAACATTCTCTCTAGTCCACAAACGGGATAGAGGAAATAGATACATAGATGGAAGTTACAATTATGGTAGGTGTGATTTGGTAACTTGAAAAGAAGAGAAGAGAAGAGAAGAGAGGAGGGGCGTGGTGGGTTCTTCGTGAAAGAAAGGGCTAGCCTAGAATGTGACGGAAACAAGGTAGAGGGCATTTTGAGGCCTTTTGATGATATCAAGATATTTGTTGGATTGATTATGGGTTTTGAAATAACAATACAGTCGGCTATCTAGGAAGTAGAGCTGGTTTTCTCATATCTTGGTACGGGTTATTCAGTTGTATTGAAAGCAGATAAGCCAACTGAACTTTCCCCGGATCATGTATGTATTCGTGATAATCCAAAAGAGAGTAGCAATTTGCACAAGGTCACAAATCCACATCAAAACCGCGCATGAATAAAATATTCAATTCATCATTCAACTACCCTAACCCAGAAATGCCCATACAATCCAAATCTATCCCCAAACGCCTCACACATGCATCATCCTCCTAACCCTACCATCTAACCATCTACTTCTGCTCAGGAACAAGAACACCCCTATACCTCATATTACCGTCATTAAGCGTCTCCATAGCTTTGGTGATACCCTCCTGCGACAATGGGAACTCCATCAACACGGGCTTGATCTTGTGCTGCGCAGCAAACTGCAACATCTGCCTATGGATGTTACGTGGAGCGACGACGGAGCCCTGGATACGGAGTCCGTTGGCGATGAGCGGCATGTAGGGAATGCTGAAGTCGCCCTGGGAGACACTGAGAGGGAAGATGACGGCGGTTGGGCTGAGGATAGGGATAACGAGGTTCCAGTCTGTTGTTTTTGCGATTAGTAAATGATAGCCATCTTTGAGAGAAAGGGGATGAACATACCAGGCTGCGCACTCGCCGTGACCAACAAGCAATCCACCGGTCGGCTAACACTGAGTTCCTTCTTTCCCTTCATCGCCACGAACTCGCTCGCACCAAGCTTCAAAGCCTCATCTTTCTTGCTGTCAGTGCCGGAGAAGACAACGACTTCACAACCCATCTTGGCCGCGAATTGGATAGCCAAATGGCCCAATCCACCAACACCCATAACACCCACGCGGTCAGTAGGCTGGATATCGTACATGCGCAGTGCACCGAAAACAGTGGCACCACCACACATCAACGGTGCAGCCTCCTTATCACTCAAAGCCTCGGGGACCTTGAACAAGAACGACTCCCGCCACACCGAATGCGTCGCGAAGCTTCCAACATCCGTGTTCGCATACCCGTACATTTCGCGCTCGGGGCAATACGTCTCGCGTCCAGTGAGGCAGTATGAGCAGTGACCGCAGGAATTGGCGGCATAGCCCCAACCTACGCGATCGCCCTTCTTGAGTGTTCGTACTGTAGGTCCGGTTTCCTCGACGATGCCGACACCTTCGTGGCCGAGGACCATGTCGGCGTGCCTGTAGTGTTCATCGGTTCCGCAGAGGCCGGAGGCGGTGATGCGGATTAGGACTTGGTCCTCTTTGAGGTCCTTGGTGGTTTGGGATTCGACGATTTTGCCGTCTTTGGAACCTTTGAAAACGGTGAAGGAAGGCATTGTTGCTGTGAGAGTGATTTTTTCTGGTTGAAATTGAAGTCGTGAGTTTGATGTTTGGTTTAGTGAGAAATTTCCGTACGTAAAGCGTTGGAAGTTAAACTGTTGTGTTGTTGATTGTTGAAGGAATTGAAATGATGGAAGTAACAATGGAAAGGGATCCTCAAGACTCTATATACTTTTTCTCAAAGCCCCCCCCATAATTTTCTTTTTGCACCCACATGTACAAACTCCGTACATACCGCCTCATGCTTCCATCGCAGTCGTCTATGTCATGACGTTGGCCTCGGTAATTGTTCTGGATGCAGGGTTCACACTAGCCATGATGATCTCAAGTGTCCAAAAAATTTCCTCTAAATCGGCCCGCAGCCATGTGGTCCGGAGACCTAAGCTCCATGGGTTTAGCCGGTCTTCTTACTTCCGGGTTCGATATTGTCTTGTTCCCAGTTTTGTTTTGATGCATTGTAGAAAGGACTGAGAAATTTGTGTGTAAGCCAGATGGTTATGCACTTCCCAATGCAATTTTGATTGCGCTGCTCGGGACTCCGAATTGGGTGGCATATTGATCCTGAATGTGATAATTAGCAACTTGATCTGGCGTAGAATACAAAGTATTCTATGGTATTCCACTCTGATTATTGCTTTGTAACGCTTGCGTCCGTAAATGTTTGGAACATAACACCCTTGCTTTGGCGAATGAAAACCCTCCGTGAATTACGTGGCGCTGAGCTAACCGAAAGGAGATGTATGATAATACTCTTTTTGGAATAGGAGTTTCGGAAATGTAAGCTGAAGACTCACTAAACAATTAGAAATTCGACGACCTTATGCGGAGTTCCACCTAAACTGTGTTTGAGGCGTCTGGAGTGTCGGGATGCATGCGTCGATATACGAATATTGACCATGGATACCACGGCCGTGGATAACACTTCTATCAAAACGTTGAGGCGTTAATGGAAGCAAACGGTATGTTTAGGGCTTATGGAAAGTCTATGATGAATGGAATGGCCAGCGCCGTGTGTATGGGTGAGAATATAGGCAAGTGCTATTATTCTCTCTAGCAGATTAGTCTTTCCGTTTATAGCGCGTCTACATTGTACCGCCTCATCCTGGTTAGATGACTATTCATTGACTAAAAATGTAATCAGAATGGTGAATGTGAAACCCTCGAAGTCGTGCGATCTTTCCTCCAGCATATCTGAAGCTTCGTGTCAGATGTCCAGATAGAAAGTGTCCTAATTGAAAGTTTTTTTTTTCGTTCATCGGCATTCTATCACGAATAGGGTTGTCGCAGTTGTCGATATCTTTCCATCCATTTCCATTTCTATCTCGCGCCCAGCGTTCGATGTATAGTTTTTAGCGGGTAAATCCGGCCATTCTGCATTTATGACGTTGATTGATGTCCGTGCACTTCACCGGCCGGAGATCAGATCGACTAAGATCCTTGTCGCAAAAGGAGATGGATTCCACGTTGATTTTTCCTCACACGTTGGTATAAAAAACAAGATAGTATGAACAATTCCCCTCGCACCAAAGATAGGGCTGAAGACATATCCGTAAGTGCTCCGCTCAACTACCGGACATCTGTCGGATTTGCAATCTTTCATCGAAGCACTTCGTGTGCTATGTGGGGTGGCCGGTTGCAACGGTCTCAAGGTGCTTTGACAATTCCTGTGGATTGTGTTCGGGGATAAGAATAAATGCAATTCTCCGACGGCGGTAAGAAAAGTGCACTTCTGATACAACCTCGGCTGACAAAAGACAATTTTCCATTTACTAATCAGCGACATCCATCTTCCAGCACTACATCTGGGGTATTCCTGCACCCTCTAATAACATATCCCATGCAATGTCGTCGTATGAAAGTTGCTGTTGTGCCGTCGTCGTGGGAACTTGTATTGTCTCGAAATTTAGGGTCTGGAAGTTGAGCGTCTCGAAGAAAGGGATCGGGTGTCCTTGTTTCTGGTGTTGGGAATACATTTGATCGGGACACATCGCAACTGTTCCGGGTTGGATATTTGGTATCGTATCACCAATTATGCCAGTGTCGAGACTCATCGGTTCACTTCTGGTAGATGATCTTTGCTGGAGACTTCCGGTCGGTATCTGAATGTTCTCATCGAAGCTTGTTAACGTTGGCCTCATCGTATATTCTTGGATTCGTTTATTGAAGCCGATGAGTATACATCGCTGACACCACAAAAAGGACAAGAGAGCATCCTTATCAGCGCAATTCATCTCTCCGTTCGTCCATGGATCACCAGACATTTTTGATGCAAAACTCAACTTCTCTGTGAAGGAAGTGAAGAGATGCACGACTTCAGATTCCCTGGCAACGGAAATCGGATCCCAAGTAGACAAACTGTGACGGACGTCAGGAAACGCTGGTTCTTTGGCAATTTGCAATGACATCTCGTCAGGAAGCATCTTCGTTATCTCTCCGGGTAACGATTCCCAACAAGTGTGTCTGTCTTGCTCGTTTCCCTGAAGAAATACCAACCTGCAACCAAGAATGACACCATAAAACCAACCAGCCCAGACGGAGAAATTCAAATGGTATAACGACTCTTGAGGGATGACCAACATAGTTGTTAGGTACTCTTTCATCGAGCTCATCGAGCGATACAGTAACTTGAGCCGGACGACAGATATTGGCGCATTCGACGACAGGGAGGACGAATGCCAAAGTGACGAGTGCAACGAGCATTCATGTATCCACATCTCAACATGGCAAAACTTCAGCTCCAACGAAACTGGCTAGAATCAGTATCAAGCGGGAGATATAGTGGTAGTCGTTACTATTCTCTTTGATAAGTTTAGCCGAAGCTTGTTTGATCCGCATCAGCTCGCTGACGAAGTTGCTTGTCAACCTTGAAACACATTCTGTTAGTTGATGTTGGTTGGCTCTGACGCAGAACCAGCTTACGTTTCTATCATGATTTCCCCATTGAACTCCGCATTTTCTATGTCATCGTAAGAAAATTGATCGCCGATACGAACAGTCAAATTGCTTAGTTGAACCAAGGGAGCAATAAAAACATCTGTGGGTTCGTCCGGATCCTCCGCGAATGAGTCAATACATTTTTCCATGAATTTTGTGAAACTCATGGTAGTACGTTTGCGCCACACTTGCGCCTGTCTTGTTACCCATAAGCGTTAGAACGGTCGATTTTATACAGTGATGTATACTTACGTTACATTCAAGAAGTATGTGCCAAGGAGCGCACGCTTCTCTGCGGCAGATCTTTCGCTCCTGACTAGACCATTTGGGCGTTTTGTCAATCCAAGATCTTGAGTCATGGAAACAGCCAATTGGAGAAGGTTTCCAATTTGTTGGGCTTCTGGACGATAGAAGAAGTGGTACCAGGCCGAGTATACAAGCAGTCCTTGCAAGATTTCCATAGACTTGTGACACTTTAGTATAATTTGGTCCGAAACCTGGGCCATGAAATCATCAGACAACCTTCTTTGCAAGATTGGAGTCGAAAAGGTCATCACCGCCATAATCGCATGGAACAGGAAAGGATTGCGACGACGAAAGGTATCAAGGTCTGTCGTAGCGGGTACTATGACGAACGGGTACGAGTGCGTGAATGAAGTCCTGAAACCTTTTAACAGTGAGCCAGCACGACCTCTGTCGAGTAGTCCGAGTTTGATTGGGTCATATGCCTCAGATTTGGAGGTTTCAAGCAACTCATTGTTGTATGATCGACCAACTGTTGTGAGAGGGGCCTGAGAAATCGGGTCATTGTCAGGACTAACGGCTTCCGCCGTCGAGGTGGAAGTGCTTGACTCTGGATTGGCAGGTCGATGGCTAGTCGATATAAAATCGATCAAGCTCTCCACACGTTGCTCTAATTGCTTCACACGCCTACTGTTGCGTTAGTAAGAAGTGCCATATTGCTAGAGCCAAATCGTTCTCGGGCATGGTCGATCGGGTGATTTTGATTAGCGAGATAGGGCCGAGTAATGCACGTTCAAATCGGGCCATGTACATTGAATAAAGTATGGAAAGGGTATAGTTGCGGTAGAAGGGAAGTTAGACATGGAACGCGGACACGAATGAGAGGAGTTCAGATATTGGAGCCCAATGAACACGGATGTTGAACACCGTGTTTCTAAATGATGCTTCCCTTTCAAACATAAAGAAGACAAACTTACGAGCGCGGCCTTGAAGCCTTCTTCTTTGCAGATTCCGCAAACCAACATTCCTTATTCAACCTGTCGCATCGATAACAAGTATCTGGATCATTTTGAGACGGTGAACACTTCGCTTTGGCTCGCATGCATGTCTGGCAAGCCTTTCGTTTCCGCACATCGTGTTCCATGGTATTTCGACGGATATGAAAGAGACCCGTTGTCCGACGGGAAGAATGGAGTCCATCTTCGAGAAATGGCCGTTGGAAAAGCACTTTGGTCGTTGAGACGAAGGATGACGGGCATGGGTGGCACGGTTGGTGGTGAATCAGGCGGGGAGTGCCAAGCCAGGCTGAACTGGCGTTTGGGCCCCGTTGCCGTTGGGAAATCGCGACCAAAATTGAACCGATTTTCCGTTCACGTGCTTCTCAGCCACCCGTCAACGTCCATATGCAACAATCCTTCATCATTTCTACCGTTCCGGCTCTCACAACTAGGCCATACCCGACGGCTGTTAACTGTTCTTCGATTGCTCTCATATTGGCGGATCGGTGGCATTCTTGCTTCCGACTCGAATATGTGAGATGATTCCGGTCGATTTGCACGGGCGAATGCCACTGCTCCAGCATGCACAATGAGAATGCCAGTTCAAAGAGGCACATCATTGAAATTGTGTTCCTAGTACTTTTGAATGTCAGATAATGGACGGACGAAATATTCAATATGACACCATCGGGTGATCTAATACTTAATGTTTGTCCTGAGCGATTCTGAAGGAGACCTCAATAAGGCGACTGTCTCTTCCCCCATCACTCACCTTTTAATTTTGTTTTGATATCAAAAGTACATCATGGAGTCTTCACAACACGAAACTCACACGCTCCAAGAGAAGGATGCCGTTGCCAGTAACATCCATTCCACCTCCGACCCTATAGAAAAGCAAGATGACGAAGTACTCTTCATGTCAGGAGCCAAGCTGTACATGCTATTCTTCGGGCTAGCATTGGCTGTATTCATCATGGCACTTGATATGGTAAGATATCAGTCCCAGTACTCTACCCCAGAACGACTTCGACTAACATTCAAGTAGTCCATATTGGTAACAGCCATCCCCAAAATCACGGAAAAATTCCAGTCCACGGAAGACATTGGATGGTATGTTAGCGCATACTTGCTTTCAATGTAAGATGCATAGACTCCAACAACTGTAATCATTTTACTAATACAATCATAGATGTTCTCTCCAACCTCTCGGCGGGAAACTTTACGCAAACTTTTCTCTCAAAGTACGTTTCGAAATCTAGTCCTTTCCACGCCTACCTAACCGATACTCATACAGTGGACATTCATGACCTTTTTCTTCCTCTTCGAAGTCGGCTCCCTCATCTCCGGCGCAGCTACAACCTCCTCCATGCTCATCATCGGCCGCGCCATCGCTGGAGCAGGCGCGGCCGGAATTTTCTCTGGGACCCTATCTATCCTCGCTGCGACAGTTGAACTCCGTCTTCGTGCACTCTATACCGGGGTTCTTTCGGGATTATTTGGAGTTTCAACGGCCGCTGGACCATTGATCGGTGGTGCTTTTACAGAACATGTTTCTTGGCGATGGGTATTCTACATCAACTTGCCAATCGGAGGTATCACGATTGCAGCACTGGTTTTCATGTTCCATCCTCCCACCCGAAGAGTCGAGAACGAACCTATTTGGACACGAGTTAAGCGATTGGATCTTATCGGCGCTACTCTCTTCATCCCAGGCATCGTCATGATTCTCATGGCTCTCCAATGGGGTGGAGTCACCTATCCCTGGTCCTCCTCCCGCATCATCGGTCTCTTCGTAGGCGCCGCCGTAATCCTCATCATCTTCGTTCTTTGGCAATGGCGTGCGGGACAAAACGGCATGCTCCCTCCCAACATCATTTTCCAGAGGACCGTTTTCTGGGCCGCCAGCTCTGCAATGTTCGGTATGGGTTCACAAATCATCCTGGGGTTGTGGTTGCCGGAATGGTTTCAAGCTGTCAAGGGTGTATCGCCGACGGATTCTGGGGTTCGGCTTTTACCTACGATGCTGGCTCAGGTCGTTTCTAGTATTCTCACTGGTGTGTTGATTACGAAGCTTGGGTATGCAAATCCTTGGCAAATCGTGGGTACTGCGCTCATGTCAGTTGGGTCTGGACTCTTCACGACTTTCGAAGTCGATTCCGGGAGCGGTTTTTGGATCGGGTACCAGGTCGTTTATGGATTTGGTGCTGGTATGTTCCTGACTGCACCATTTATTGCTATTCAGGCTGTGCTGGATCCGGCGGATACACCGGTTGGACTGTCGACGATTACGTTCTTCCAGATGTTTGGTGGGGCCCTTTTCTCTGCTATCTCGCAGACGATTTTCAATCAGCAGCTTGTCACGCAGCTTCAAAAGAATGTGCCTGGTGTGGATGTTAGACAGCTTTTGGCTGCGGGGACCACGGCTTTGCATAAAGCAGTTATGCCTGACCAGATGCCGGGGGTACTCCAATCGTACAATACGGCTCTGCTGAATCCTTTCTACCTAGGTGCTGCTGTGTCAGCTGTTGCTTTCTTTCTAGCATTCGGAATGGAATGGGTGTCTGTGAAGGGGAAGAATCTACTAGCAGCCGAGGGAGCATGATCATGATATCGAATGCTAGACATATATATCCAGATTTCTCTTGAAGAATTAGATTGATTGGAAAAATCTACTCCTCCCCCTCCCCCTCCTCCTCAAACTCCGGATCCCCAGCATCCAAATCACACCCCGGCGTTCCATTACACATATCCCAAATCTCCCAACTCCCATACTTATCTATATTATTCAGATTCGACGAGCAAAGTCCTTCATCCGACCGCGCAATGATCTTATCCGGGTCGCAGTCTTCGCCTTCGAAAAACACAATAAACTGCGACGCGTCCTCCTCGCTGTCTTCCACCATTTTAGCAATCACGCCAGCCTCCTTCTCGTCTCGGATTTCGTCTGGTCGGTCGCCCCGGTCCATGCCGCGGAATTGACAGCCGGAGTCGGGGCCGAGGAAACCGGTCCAGGAGGGGGATTGGGCTTTGCAGATTCTGCTGTCCCAAACTGTTACTCGCATGGGGGAGGCGAAAGGGAGAATGTCGAAGAGGAGTAAGGTGATGAGTGTATGCATGATGGTATCTAATTAAGTGGGCGAGTGTGTTCGGACGTGCGAAAAAGTGGTGAGAAATCGGCGCGATGTAGGCAGGATACTTAATCGTTCGGTATCACATCAGTTGAATGCTACCGATCAGATCCACGCCTCTTGCTGACCATGGCCTAGTCAGATTCGATGGACTGTGCCACTGAACAGCGGGATGATTCCTTCGAGATCGTGCCACATGGATAGAAGGCGCAGCGTGGTTCTGAACGACACACAACTCATATTGTGAACACGTCGCCCGAATCTCAAACCAGCGGGGATTAACCGAGTCTACAGTGTTATTTTAACACGGAGCAATTGGTAATCGACACGTTACGTTTAGCGGTGTAATCAATAAATCGCTTGGAAATCCCGTGTCTTTGCAGATCGATATTCATCGTCAGATCCTGGAAGTTCTGAATCCGATTCGATATTATTTTCATCTGAAGTCAAGATTCAATATCGGTTTTACCCAGTGAGTGGGACTACGCATCATTCGAGGCTCCAATGTGGAGAATATACTTCCTGTTGCTGTTCGAAGCGGCGCTGGCAAGCACCTTTGTGCCCCCAGAATTTGAACATCTCGCTCTTGTAGTCCGTGACGTTGCTAATCATACAATATCATCCGAGGGACTGGAAATCCACAGCTTTCGGGGAGGTCGTAAGAAACGATACGTTTTCGAGAGAGCAGAAGAGTCGGGTCCTTGTTGCGATGAAAAGAGATGCCGGTCACTCCGGGGCGAGTTTTTGGATAAAAAGTGCCGGTGCAAGAAATGCCCAAAATGTAAGAAGATGCGCAACAACTATACGGTATTTCAACTAATACGGGTTTCAAACAGCAAAGGTCCCGGGTCCCGATGGCAAATCTTGTCAAGACAAGTGCGGTGACGGAACCACGAAAGCCAAGGGGACGAGAGGGTGCTGCAGAGAAGGCCAACAGATGAACAAGAAGAAAACAGCGTGTGAAACGAAGCCGGATCGACGGGGAAAATGCGAGCCTGGCTTCATGGTCGATCCGAAATCAGGACCGAAGAAGTCGTCCAAAAAGCCAGACTGCACGCCGGACGACGAAATGCAGTGTAAGCCTGGGGAGAAAGCTCAGACACGACAGCCAGGTGATAACGACCCAAAGAAAAAACAAGCGTGCGGGAAGCCCGACCCAAATGACGAGAAGAAGAGGAAATGTAATCCAAAGAAAGAGTATGAGCACTACGACGTTACTACCGATGGAAATGGGAATAATGGTGTAGCTAAGAAGAGCTGTAAACGTACGAAGAAATACGAGAAGAATAAGAAAAGCAACTCACGATTCGAGCGCTTCAAGAAGTCGAAAAAAGAAGCTTGGGAAAGAGACAAAGATAAAAGAAACGCACGAAAGGACGAGAATAAAAAGAAGCTAAATGATAAGAAGAATGCCCGAGAAGCAAAACAAGCTGCTGACAAGGCAAAGTACGATGCCGACAAGGCAAAGCAAGAGAAAGAACAGAATGACAAAGACAAGAAGAAAAAGCGCATGGGCCTATGTTTCCCAGTAACTGCATTGTTCGAAACATTGAGATACAAAGGGACAACACAGTTTCCAAAAGGAGATGCTAATCCGTATGAATGGCTGTCCGAATTTTTCGATATAAGCTTCCTTGAAGACGATGAAGTATTGGATTACTGGCCTTCAGATGTCGACATCGACAAGGCCAACGCCGAGATTAATGAAGAAAAATTCAAGGAGCAATTTGCCATAGGCGTCGACTTGAGAAACCGAGGGCAGAAGCTCATCATCAAGCGATCGAAAAGCGATAACATATCCGTCCATAGCCTACGACATCGACCTCACAAACGATTTATCTACGGCTTCTTCACTTTTTTGGTTAACTTCGCTGTAAGGCTTGCTAGAGCTGTTAAAGACGCGATGAGAGTTGTTGATAACATTCTCAAGCGGTTGAGGGACAATCCTAAATTGTTTCAGCCGAGCGATATAGCGAAAAATGGTGCTCTTGCAGGTGGTCGGACTGTTACTTTCGCCAGCATGAGAAGCGCAGCTCGGACGATTGCCAAGAATAGACAGTTCCGTGAATGCGTACTGAACGGAATTCCTCTGCCGGTGACACCATAGACTATCGTACGCATTGCTAGGAAGAATGCTGTTTTTTTCTCCACTAAGTCATCACAAATTTGATATTACCCCAGGATCAATAGAATCACATGAAAGGGGGTAGGATGCATTTTTTACCCTGTCTTCTAATTTGTTCTGTAATACTGTCGAAGGTTGAAAATATTCAGTCTAGAAAATATAAAAACATGTGACTAAAATCTACATATTTGGAATGCTATCTATGGATTGATGGGCTCCAGGTTGAACGCGACATTGACTCTCAAACCCAACATACTTGCAAAATAAACATGCCGTGAAAAGGTGGATAATCTCAACACTTTTATTTGATGTTTTTCCAACTCTGGTACCTGTTCTCCACGCGCTAGTGATTTGGACAGCCCCGTTCCAAAGTTGGAAAACTATAAAAGGCTGGCATGTCCCGTACCTACACGAATTTACACACTTCGCATTACCTCACTCTCAAATAACCAGCACCAACTCCTACACTACAACACACAACCACACGACTCAATTCAAAACCAACCAAAGGCCACATATACTGCGAGAAACCTACAAATAACGTCTCGACTAGTCAAACGACCCCTTCCCATCTCCACCAAAATGGCCACAACACAATCCACCCCATCGGACCCTGAATCACGTATCCCAATCCAACATCTTCGAGAAGACAACCTCCTCTGGTACAAATACCACGTCTTCCTCTACGACCTCCGCAACTTCCGCTCCAACAAACCCAGCAGCGACCGTCTCAACCTCGTCACAGAAATCGACTATCTCGGCCTCCCATACTTCACAACCCCCGAAGCCAACCAGATACGTAACGCGATCGTAAACGAAAAAACAGGACAGACGCTGGGAGACGTACTGCGAGAGTTTTTCGAATCGAAATTGGAGAAACGGTTGCATGATCGCATGAAGGCGATGAATGATTATAGGGTTTGTGCGGCGCATGATTTGGCGCCGATTTTCGAGAGGGCGGTGCGGGTTTCCGCCAATGATCTTGCGAAGAACAAACAGTTCACCCGTTTGGTACATAAGCGCGGTTTGGAGGCGTTGGATGATGGGACAGTTTGGAAAGGGATGGGAAGGAGATGATGCATGTAACGAATACCTTGTTGATGCAACTACGGGTGATGCTATTTGATCATGTGATATCGGAGACTTCATCACCACAAGACAGTGAGAACATATCATTTCTTCATGAACATTTCAATACTGCACCGGTCGATTTCGAAAATTACTTCGCATTCATGACAATAACATCGGTCAGATCTCCAATCCCCAAAGACTAGCTCCACGAACTACCAGACCCCAATCCTCCCCTCTACATACCACAGTCTTCAACCATCTTTCAAATTTCCCCGCTCGATCGCTCACCCGATACCCTTTTCCAAAGTTCTCTCCGCAGTGAGAACTTACCCACTAGAAACAGCGGTCAATTCCGTGCCCTCCATCTCTGTCTGCCTCTTGTCCCCACGGCGCGCAAGCATAAACATGGCCCAGTGGGATCCGAGAATGAGGAGTCCCATGGCTGTCGCGATGATGGTTGCGACGGACATTTGGGTGGTGGTGTTGGGTTGTTGGAGGATGATGATTGGGAGAGGGTTGGTTGCTGGTTGTAGGTGAGAGAGTTAGTAATCAGATTTGAACGAGGAGGAGGGCAGCTTACTGTTGAATGGGGTTGTCATCGTTGGGGATTGAGTGGTGGTGCTGGTGAGACAGCTGGGTTGAGATTGACGGTGGAGTTTTGTAGTTTTGGCAGTGTTTGGCGATGAGTGAGTAGGTTGTGAATATGAGTGTGTTTTCTGGTGCTTGGATGTGGATTTGTACTTACCTATATGTCTTTTCTTCGGTGATGGGAAAGCATAGTCAGGAAGCGGGTTAGAGGGTCTGAGCGTCTAGGAAGACTGGACATTTAGGAAGAGTGGTGATGGTCGAGGAGTTTGCGGGGGATTCTTTTCGTAATCGTCATTAGGAAGTTCAAGATTTAGGAAGAGCAGGAAGAAAATGAACCTTTTGGGATGGTGTTTGTTAGGAAGAGATACAGGGAGAGCAAAGCCACCTTGACCCTGATTGGTTCGTTGCGCGGTGCTGAGACAGACACGTGACTGAGTAAACAGAGCCTTACTAATATTCAGCCCCTCTCTTCCTAACTTTGCCTGGCCCGTATGAGCTCTCTTCCTAACTGTCGAAAACCGGTGTCCCCCCGGATTTGGTATAGCGTGACATGGACCCCTCCATCTCTTCCTAAGTAATCTCCACAACCGCTCAGCCCCAGCCTGGTGAGCCACTCTTCCTAGCTTGGCGCCATGTGATGTCATCCACGGATGTTTTGTGTGAGAAGGATATAATGAAGGGTGCCCGCATGTGTTTCTCACGATGCATTTTCCCCTTCACATCCGAAAACCTTACCAGGTCATGTTCTGACCAACGCATTTTTTGTCAATATTTTAACCGCCTCTCGATCGAATCGAAGGTCCCATGGAGAGTGATTCCGACTTTGGGGCTGCTGGGCTTGCAGGCAACTTCCAATGGGAGGCCGGCATGGACATGGGAAGCGGCGTTGACACCTCCGGTGCTCCCCTCCCAAGCTTCATCTTAGAAGAGAAATACAGCTCGTAGGTTTTCTTTCAGGCGTTACTCAACACGACGACGTAATTGCTAACACAATGCTTGCAGTGGCCATCTATTCCGTGGAAAATCGTATGGCGCCAGCCAGTTCATCACTCTTTCATCCGATGATTCGTCTGTTTCCGACCACGTCTTCACCGTCTACAAAACCCATGACCCTGTTACCATTAAGGTCTCTATACACAGCCGCAGACTGGCAGGGATTCTCGCTCGGTGCGGACTCGGGGAAGGCATCGCTGTCGACATCGCTGTCGACACCAGCCCCATTCTCCAAAATCGCCCAGAACTTCAAACGGAATTGGCGATGCTAAGGGCGCTGGGGAATGACGAAGCCCTTGCACGTGAGCTGCAGTTGTTTATCAATGATTTTCTCCTCGACTCGGCCATATTTTCTGGTCATACGTCGGAAGTGGACTCGGACCTGGGATCCTCCATCGGGAACATTCTCTGGAGGGCCAGACGGCGGTACAGATTTCGACTCGATACCGATACTCTTGGTAGAAGTTTTGACCCCCGGTTCCACTGTCATTCAAGTGTGACATCCGACTATGAAATAAAGAAAGACCAGATGAAGCAAAGACAAATGGAGCAAAGCGAAGCGGAGGAAAAGAATTCCGAGCAAAGAAAATTAATTGCCCGATTACGGAAGAGATTTGGAAAGGCGTACGAGACACTGAAAGCCCAGAAAAGGGCATCAGTGATATGCCATCCGGTTCGAATGCCTGGACTTGCACACGATGGAGACCTCTCCAGCGAACTCACCGAATTCGTCATTCCTCCCAGTCTCCATGACGCATGGAAGAAAGCGGTTCGAGTTATTCGCCGATTGCTCCAGAGTCGTCTGCCCGAGACCGTGGAAGATGTTATTCTTTGCACCATGGCAGCAGATGCAATGCAATACGAGCTCAAGACCTTTACCAACCAAGAGTTAGTTTCTATTCTCTTCTGGACCTACCAAGCTAACTTTAGAACAGGTTTTTAAGAGATCTTGATCGTTGGAGGGAAGTCATACAAGAACCTGACAAGAGACTTTACGACTACATGATGTATAAGCTCTGGGACAAAAAACCGGCAAATAGTCCCACTGCCTCGTCCAGTTCTGACGACGTGACCTCATACTTCCAGAACCTGTTCCAGAAATTACTGACCGATACCGGCGTGGAGCACTGGACTTTAGGAAGTCCAAACGGGGAGCGGCTATCGGTGATCCAAAGCCAGTTCTCTGAACACAATCCTACTTCATCGGGACCATACTCTAACAATTCCGGACCGAGGACAGAACCGAATACTCCAGATCGTCGTCTAATGATAGACAAAGGAAGACAACCCCTCAACCCACAACTGCTTTTACTAGCCGCTACGGTGATATTTAGTGCGGTGATAGCAATCATACTGAGTAAGCCCAGATTCCCAGAGTCTGATACATACACACAAGTAGCTGACAAGATAGCCCTCTACCACCCCATCGAAAACGCGCGAGCCAACAGCATCCTAGAACGCCAACAATTTCAAGGGTTCGACGCACTGTCTACACTGAAGCGGAACTGTATCCTTCTCGCTTGCTACCTCGGACTTTCAACATGGGAAAACGAAAACTCTTCATGCACGCGCTACAACCCCAAAGAGAAGATTCGATGCGAGACATGTGGCGGTGAATACCAACGTGGGAATCAGTCCCGGCACATGAAACACCATAACAAACCCCTCTTCCAAGTACATAAATGTGGTTCGTGTGCTTACAAGACAGAGCGTTCTGATAATCTACGGACTCACAAACGGAAGCATTGTCACTCGAAACGAGAGAAGGTATCCACTGTCGGGGAAGCAATTCTCACTCCGAGCACACAACAAGAACTTGCTACACCTAGTCCTGGACAACCGTTACCCCCCACTGGAACAAACATCACTGGAATAGACACCACTGGGACATGTTTATGCTTGCGCGCCGTGGGGACAAGAGGCAGACAGAGATGGAGGGCACGGAATTGACCGCTGTTTCTAGTGGGTAAGTTCTCACTG
>Ga0115853_100154_pt1 | contig 19682 bp, 16 predicted proteins | sample InSIn5gowninarea_FD_83867 | JGI IMG/M metagenome (GOLD analysis project Ga0115853, IMG submission 83867)
TACGGTTTGCGATGATGGAAAGATGTTCGGGGAGGTATAGTGAAGCAGCGATTATGAGGAGAGAGAGTAGGAGGAAGAGCACAGAGTCTGTAGTTGTATGTTAGTTGTCTCTTGTCAAGCTTTATGATGGCGAGAATCTTGATCAGAATTGACATGACTAGAAACAACATCCGTCATATTACTGAGTTTGGGAAAACCGTACCCAAGTATAAGGGCGAAGGGGTCTGAAAGTTGAACGAGGTATTGCAGATGATAGTGATAGGCCGTATGGAATTGATACCTGTAAAAAGACTACCCATATTTTAGAAGAGATTGAATCAAGTCCAGCAAATACCAGAGGTCTGTACACGGCAAGTGATCGAAGGGATGTGGTTACAGGAGAGGGACCAATGTGAAGTTCCTGTGCCTATCGATACCTAATCCTTTGTAGTTTTCCATTGAACAATTGCCCTGTTACGTACTGTTTCAAGGCCTTGAAGTTCTCAATTGTGAAAAGCGTTTGCATATCCCCATGCACAAGCCCTTTCACCCCACAAGCCCCACTTATAAGCCGTCGATGAGTTAGGGTCACAGCCACAGGGTTGATGGAAGCCTAGGTCACGTGCACGCTAGCAGCTAGCGCCCTCTCTATCAGTATATAAACTCGCCATCCCCCGTCCCCTATGTGATTCCTCATACTTACCTTCTTGCGATGGCCCAGCTCAAGCTTTGGGTCCATCTGATAGTCTCGTCTGCATTGCACAGCGCGGTATGGGACTGTCACGAGCTTCCTTCGGGAATCTCGGCGGGGCAATTTTTGCTGGTCGCATCTAAGAGTGCTCTAATCCTTTTCATTGAGTCTTCTGGCATCAGACCAGTTGCTTGAGGAAGATGGATTGTGGTGTCACAAATGTGTATGACGCGTAATCTGCACGTAGCTTGGGCGTGGGTATGCTTCGTGATATTCTCAGGGACCTGGATGCTGTACATATTCGACACGTACTACGACACGCGCTTAAACTAGAAATACGACGTGTCGCCTGGCTTGACGTGCTTCAACAACTGGTAACCGCCTTGTTCGCCATCATCTAGACTTCTGCTGTCTCGTCCTGGATTCTCTAATGTCCCGTGCCCCCAGCCCTACAGCTTAGGCGCGTGAGTACAGCAAGCTCACGCGTGGAAACATCGAGTCTTGCGAGCGCGTACTGCAAAGCCGGTCTTGTCAAACGCTATAGGCCTGCTTGGTCCTTGTCTAATAACACACGGCAGCATGCGTTTTCTTGTGTCAATCATGTCTTGCGTCTTTCTGCATTCAGCCGCCTGCTGCCTTGCTTATATCACCAGCTCTCAGCGAGTCTGGTGCAGTAGCCTCACCTTCCACCACTTCCAGAACATCATCCTCATCCGCAGAAACATCCTCTTTCCCACTCTGTTTCGCTTCCTCCAATGCTCTGTATTTCCTCTTCGACTTCTTCGCCGCACTTGCCTTCTTCTTACTCTTCTCTCTCGCCTTGACCTTTGTCCTAGCATCATCTCCCAGCTCCATTTCCTCAATGCGGTCCTGCAGGATGCGTCTTGCCATCTTTCGATTAATCTCTCTCGACCGCGTATCTTGGTACTTGACGACAATGCCTGTAGGAATGTGCTTGAGTTGCACCGCAGAAGATGTCTTGTTAATCTTTTGACCACCGGGACCGGAGCCCTTAAGGAAGTTCTCTATAATGTCTGATTCAAGGAGTATGGGACGTGGCGGAAGAGCCTTGGAGAAGAGCGCAGGGGTGCTGTGGAATGCGGCATGCTGGATACAGACGGAAGTAGGTGTGCGGATGAGGGCGAGGCGGGCGATGGGCGGGACAATGTGCATCATTTTTGTTTTTGTTTAGATTCTCAGGGCTGGGGACAACACATCGGCAGCATGCTGTGGTAGCAGCATTGACACACGGAGAGAAATTTGTTGACCGTTGTTGACCAGCGGCTTGACAAATTGTGGTGCGCGTCATGAGATGAGTGGAGAGCGGAGCAACACGCCAGACCCCTGCTTCAAATCCGCTCGGTCCCTGAACTGGTCAATCTACCCTTCCTTCACCCACGCCGATTTCCATGCCATTCTGAATCCGCCGCGCGCCGCGCCCCAACTACTTACGCAAATCCCTCGGCCGAACCCTTTATTAAGTCGCCTTCTACTACTGTTTCCTATGGTTGATACGACATCTCTCGCAACAGGCGTCCTCTTGGCTTCCGCTTCCGCACTCCTCCTTGCAGCCATGTTGTATCCCTCGACTATGTTGCGCTGGTTCCAGCGCAAGCGATACCAATATGAAGTCACCTTCTCCCTATACATGTTGACGTCGACCGAGAAGTTCATCTTCAGTACGTTTCTCCCACATGTGTGCGCTGCTGGTCACCGCCAGTCACCTACACCCCTTTCCCTTGCCTTTCCGGCGGAGACATGGCACAAGAACCAAGCAAGACAAGAGACAACTAACATACAACTACAGACTCTGTGCTCTTCCTCCTACTCTCTCTCCTCATAATCGCTGCTTCACTATACCTCCCCGAACATCTTTCCATCATCGCAAACCGTATCCTCTACTACGTATCTGGCAACCAACAATCACTTGCCAATGACGCACACAAAATGAGTGTATCACCGAACGCTCCCCTAGGAGACTTCCCAGCTGGTGGAAGGGCCTACATGGAGCCATAGAACGATAGAGGACATGTCCGCACGAATGATAGCAGCTACACTTGTTGGGAAATAGAGGGTTTATGGCGTTTAACAATGGAGCTTATGGAGATGCATGACAAGGTGTTTTCGAAGGTGTAATGAGCAGCGATATGCGTGTATGGAAGAAAGCATCAGGGCAGACGGGAACCATTCATGCTGCCATCCCTACTGCGTATTAAATACCTGGCAGTCCACGGCAAAGTCAAACGTCATCATCATCAACATTCAGAACCGGATACGAAATACCAAATATAATGTTAATACCTTTGCTATCCTCTCTTCTTTGATAACCCCCTACAAAGGCGCCAAGTCAACGAGACTACGTACACATTCCCCGGTATACAAAGTTTACTCCCCCACCCATATACCTGTCTGCCACGTAGAACTGCATACATACGAGGTACATTCCTTGTCTAACACGGTATCGACCTCACGTGAGCGTCTCTGTATGCGCTGTGATATGCATCATGCACGCTGTGCAGAAATTAGTCACATTGACCTTGCATGCGCGCGTGTACGTCGAGTGGGGCGAGCTACTTTTTGCACCTCGGGCGTTGAGGACATGTCGCTTCTTCTTCTTCTTCTTCTTCTTCTTCTTCTTAGCATTCAATCTCACTGTTGAGTAAGGTACAGTGTGTAGTGAAGATGTTCCCTGTAGATTGTTTGAATAGATCATTGCTATTTTATTGCTGGGTTCAAAAAAAGCCCCAAGATGAAAATGTTGGACAAAGTAGTGGGTACATTCTCATGACGTATGTAGAGAACATAATACATCTAAACTAAAGCGAGTGACAATGTGTATTATACCTACACTAACAAGACCTTTGTTTGCAGTTGTAACGCTACACAAATACCACTCAATGACGCTTGCCTCCATGACACTAAAACCCCCCAAATGTGATGTAGCACATACAAATCCGGATATGGATACACAAAAGACCACCCTTCATTATTCTCAGATCCCAAACAGAACTCGGACAGCATTGTTCAGAGCTGCAGCTGTATAGTCGTTGGCCGTAATAACTACCTGGAGATCGCAAGTGGCATTAATGTAGCCCCTTTCAGCAACGTCATCGCTGATAAGGAGCACTGCAAAAGGGATGCTGGCTATCGCGTTGTTCTCCTTGATGTCCTTTGCTATGCCCCGAGCAAACTGCAACTGTTTCTCAAAGGCTTGAGCATCATATCTGAGGACATTGGCCGTCGCACAAATGACAATTATAACTGCTCCACTCGAAGGCAGAAAGTCGGCGTGCGTTTCGGTTTTGCCGTAGTCGAGGCGATATGGGACATGTCGTACTTTTCGTGGCAGCACCCGGCCCAACGGCTCAAACGGATCCATATCTTTCGCCAGTGTTGTAGAAGGAGGGTGTGGGACAATTGGTGTGAAGAGAGTGATGATCTCAGCTTCGTTCAGATGCCGTAATCTCTCGAGAGTTCTCTTTGGGCACCGTACAAGTTTAGCGTCCCCGGTGGTCGAACCTCCATGAAGCATCCTGGTCAGAGCCGATGGGCAAGATGTTGGAAAGACAGTTCTTGAGCAAAATGTGTTGGAGGTGAGTGAGGTTTCTGTTCTGTGTTTATACATAACCAAAGGCCAGTGTACTTTGAATATGATCCCAACGTAGATAGTTCTCCGCAAGACAAAAGGACAGTGCAGTAAGAGATTGCATAGGCATTTCCTGTGAAGACCACAGAAGACTCGTGGATCAAGCTCTAGGAAGGCGCCCTAGTTCGCGTATCTCACCTGCAATGTAACGAGCCTGGGTTGCTGAAAATCAGGAAGGCTGCTATGCCGTGAGACAACAGTAATTTTTTGAGGCTAAGGCAAGGCTCGGGAGCGCTAATGCTCAATAGCGAGCTAAATGGCGCAGGCCTGGCCACGACTAATCACGAAGGTGTGGCTACCCAATATTCTCCTTCGATACTCCAGGAACAGGTCAAAAAACCCAGAAACTGAGCGGTTGCTGACCACAAGATGGGTAGTAATCGTGCTCCTGGCTCCTAGAGACTTTGAACAGTCGAATTGATTGACTACAAGCTACCGGGTGTGCATGCCGATATTATTGAAAATGATGATCGAGGTGATACCAGATCAGATATGAGGAGGGTAACACAACCTTTCGACCATGCGGGCATGACCGGCAGATAAAGCAAATAACTTGGGACTGTGCTAGGCGGAAGGAGGGCCGAGTGGCTGGCATATTCCAGTCCATGGCCACGACCGATACGACGCAGGCATTCTGGTGGCGCGGGTACGTATGTGGGCAGTTACTTCAACGGACGCCTCGCCGCATGGCCACGGTTGTCTCGGGCAGCAGCAGGATCGTGTATCGAAGGTGAACGAGGTTTGATAGGATAGCACATGCGGGGCACTATTGAAATGTGCATGTGTATGAGGAAGTGATAGTCATGATAGTCCTGGAGCCCTACAGTGCTGGCGGAAGGGAAGACGAAAGCTGTCACTCCGGAGAAACCGCCTCACCGACCGGTCTGGTGAAGGATCTGTGAAAGAACGCCACTCAGGATCAGGCAGCCAGCCAACAACCGGGTCAGTAGGTCAGGTACATATCCGCGTACGTACGCCATCATCGGGGGGCGTACAGCGCGCGGGGGTGTGTACGCTTGGAGTTGACGTTGCAGAGGGAGTGATGGAGTCGATCGCTGACGTGCAAAGCAGCCCATGACCCAGAACCAGTCGGACCGGCCAAGTCGACGCATCTTTACCTTTTTATGCTTGTCATGTAGCACAAAATGTTCAAGGTGAATGTGGAGACAAACGAGCGCTACGAAGCATGTTCCAGTGACGGATAGGCCATGCGGGTGACATCTGCATGATTAATTGAACCAAGCCGGAGTAGCGTGGGCGAGCCGCAGGAGCCCCAATCGGTGAGTTGACCAGTACGTCGAGCCATTGGCTACAGAAGGAAGGGCCGAATACGCAGATGCGATAGAGTCATAAGACAGTACTGTTTGCAAGGTGGGTGGAAGAGGTGTAGCACGCATTGTTCTGGATGGATGGCTGGCTGGCGGGGAGCTGCTCGCTTGTTTGGTTGCGGTCCAAACAGGCAAGGCGCAACTTCATGTCAACAACCACGACGGCAACGCGCCCGCGCAACCGCACCGAGAATCCACAACGGCCAAACGCGGTCTTATCCGATGCATGCTGGTACTGACAGCGGCATACCATCTGTTGCTGGTAACTCGACCTGCAACTCGCCCTGTGCCAGCTACTGATGGACTCGGCAGACGAGCGGCCCACGCTGCAGGAGACGCTAAACTTATTACACCAAGGTAGGCATCACTACGCGACTGTCGACTCGGTCAGGAAGAGTGTTTACAGTGGCTTGCAGCTTCCAGGACACCAGCAAAGCAACGCACCATCAAAGTCTCCAGCATAGTCGATGTCATCTGCCGTTATGCCACAGAAGGTGGCCTTAACCAGGATGCTCTTCGAGATGTTGTGCAGCTTATATCGGTGAAGACGTCGTTGGATCAGACAACCATCACTACCCTGATCAAGAATCTGTACCCTGCTCGTCGCATACCACGTGACGTGGTCATCACTGTTGTCGGGGCGCTTGGTCAAGGCAAAGGAAAGCCCTCGCCTGGCACCCAAGACAGTCTGGTAAAGTGGCTGATTACAGCCCATGAGATCATCGAAGAACAGAGTGTTCTCTCGCGTCTGTATGGCGTTCTGTTTGGTATGCTGGATATGATTAGCATTAGGTGCGCCACTTGAGCCAGGTTGCAACTGCATGTGTGCTAAGTTTAGCAGGACTTCCTTGTGTCATCTGCTCTCGCTTATCACTCGCAGAAAGCACGTCAAGCCATTTCGCATACAGCAACTGTGAGTGTAAATTCCAAAGGCAGTGCTTTGATGTGGCCCACTAACCCAACTGCAGACTGGAACTTTCACGGGGACTAGGTAATGAACCCGCGTTACAGGGACTTCTCCGTGTGTACAAGGACTACTATCCCGACATCATTCTTGGAAGTACTTCCACGAGTCGCAAATCTTTCGCTCCGGTGAGTATCCGCTGCTTGTGCCACTACGCATGCAACCTCGACTCTCCCACGCTATTTCCCCGCACCCCACCGTCGTACTGCCGAATATGAACTAACTGTACAGCGACCGGACGACGAATGGAGAGCCAGGATTGCTGCAGTTCATGAGGCCAGTAATGCTGTGAATGATTCAGGCGGGGAGGTGCAGAACGGCTTCAAGGTGCTACGGAAGGGACCCAAGGGTAGCAAAAACTCTGCCATCCCGGAAGTGCACACCTACCATGCGACTGAAGTAAGCTCCCAGCCTAAGCCGTTTAGTAGTATACCCTGACATTTCACTTTAGAATTCGGTAACACTCGAGGGTATCGACAGTGTTGATGATTTTGTTGAGAAACTTGATAGGATAGAGCCACCAGGTCAGCTAGTATCGTTGCTTGCAGATCCACTTCTACAAAAGTACGTGGATTTGAAGCCATCACACATTTCGACTGCCAGGATTGGTGTATGGCTAGCCGCCTGCTTAGAGGAGCAGTTCGAGGCCCATCGCCAAGGGACTGGAGATGACGGATATCTCGATGAGATATTTGGTGGTCTCTTGAGATATGCTCAATACACAAAAGTAAGGGCGATCATTATGTCGAATTGTGCGAAGCTGACCAATCGAAGACGTTGCACCCGAGTGTATTGGCTTTCTTCCGAGAGTATCTGCCAGTATGGAATGGACAGGACAACCTTGACACGATTCTAGGGCTACTGTCCTATGTTGACATTGAGTCATTCAAAGAGGTTCATGCGACATATCTCTCTTTTGTCGAGCGGGCCATAGCGGCTCAAGGTATCCTCGCATACCCCAAAATCATCAACTTCTATACTGCTCTCTTACAGCATCATATGTCGAAGGCGGTCACCGATGCTACAAACCACGGCAGTGAAAGCAGTCAGACATTAAGCCGTGTAACTGCGCATATTGCAACATTGTTCACATCAGCTCTTGTTGCGATACCTGCAGGACTGGGCAGTGATGTCACGTCGTGCATCCTTTCCTTTTACGAATTGGTCAGCACATCGTCGAAGCCGCGTGTGGTGCCGATACAGCTGCCACCAATGCATCTGATCTATCTTTTGACGCAGGATGCCTCGGCAACGACATTTGCACGTGTCTGCGGCATCGTTGGGGCGTACAAATTGGCATTTGACAGGCATCCCAAACCGGTCAAAGCCTACTACCCTGTTGAAGCTACGGATACATTCAACTATTGTTTGCGAGACATGTACAACCTTGTCTGGGTAGCTCGGGGTCTGGTGGCGCAGGACAAGAAGTCGCAGGGGTTGTTCTGTGATGCAGCTCTTCGTTCCATGCTCCACTCTTATCTGAAGAAGATAGACCATGAGTATACCATCGAAACGGCCTTTGGGTTGTCTCACAACGCATGGCTGGCAGCGCTTTCTGCAGCAGCTTGGCGTGCTATGGAGCAAGACTTTGCTAATAAGAACGGCCTTGATCCGAATACCATGGTGCACCACCGAGGACCCGTCAGTGAGAAGAGTTTAGGGGCACTGAAGCGCAAAGGTGGAGTGAGTGTGGACTGGGATGGTGGAAATGGATACAAGGCGTGGGTGCTTCAATGGCTGGATGGGCGAGGCCTTGGTGGTATCAAAGAGTTGATGTTCGCTACCGTGATGAATTTGAAGGGCGCCGCATGAGTTTGCTCAAAGCATGGTACATCCAAGCTGTTCTAATTCTGAGCGGCTTTCCTTGAGAGTGAGAACACTTGCAGGCGCCAATGTTCATGTATAGTTTGTAGCATGTCAATCGTAGCAATAACAAGTCGGAGCTCGGAAACTGACGTCGGGAATATACAACGACATTGGCTTACAATAGTACATGGATGTCCCTAGCGTGGACTGACTCGTACTGAGCGACCATGCTGGAGAACAGGCCGTGTTTAGGAATCGGTCCTCGTATGTTTATACGAAGGTAGAAACCGATGGCAAGTTGTCGCAACCAAAGGCAGGATGGAGTCGAGGTGATGTCGTGAGGATCCGATACCCACTCGTAACAAAATGTTTTTTTTGCTCGGAGCAGGGATGAAAGCATAGTTGTACAGCTATGACGCGCGGGCGGCACGCGAAACACGTGCGCCCGTGGTTCCTGGGCATTGGCTGTTGGCAGGCAAAGCTCCCCGCTGGCCAGTCCCAGTCGAGCTGTAGTTTATTCTTCTATTACTCTCTTACTACTGCATGCCGCGCTGCTTGGTGTGACGCGTTTCCTGCACTTCCTCACATTCAGCCTCTCGCTTAGCCATGAAGTTCGGAACGACGCTTCGCCGGAGCGTGTATGCGCCATGGAAAGACCAGTACATCGACTACGACAAGCTCAAGAAGCTGCTCAAGGACAACGAGGACGACGATTCGTGGACTGCCGATGATGAGAGCGCATTTGTCGACGAGCTAGCCAACGTACAGCTGGAAAAGGTGCACAACTTCATCACCGACATCTCGCAGAAGCTGCGCGATCGCACCTCGGCATGCGAGAAGAAGCTAGAGCCATTGGCCGTGGGCATCCACGACGATGACAACACCAACGCTGGTGGTAACGGTGAAGGCGAGGGCTTGCTGGCCGAGTCCTCCAAAGATGCGCCCAAGAAACCCCAGCTCAGCCAGGAAGAGCGCGAAAAGCTGCTAAAGGAAGTGCTGCGCGAGCTCGACAGCATCACCAAAGAGACCAAGGAGCTCGAGGCCTTTAGCCGCATCAACTTCACTGCCGTCATCAAGGCCACCAAGAAGCACGACAAGCTACGCGGCAGCTCCTACCGCCTGCGCCCCTTCATCGACGCCCGCATTGCCCGTCACCCGCTCCACACCGAGGATGCCTCACCGCTGCTCTACAGGCTGTCGGCCCTCTACTCGTTTGTCCGCCAAAGCCTCGATGGCAAGTCCAAGGAGGCCTTGTCCTTTAACGATGATAGCACTACGGGCGAGGCCTTCAACTCACACAAGTGTAAGCCATGCATGGCCAGCTGCAACGTGCCGCGCTGACAACATATAGTTTGGGTCCACATGGACAATCTCTTCGAGGTCAAGACGGTCATCCTCCGCCGCCTCCCTGTCCTTGTCTACAACCCTCAGACATCAAAGGTTGCCGAGGGTACTCAGCGCGACCCGACAATCACTTCCATCTACTTCGACAACCCAGACTTCTCCCTCTACACGGACAAGGTCAATGGCAAGCCTGACGCCTCTTCGCTCCGCCTCCGCTGGTACGGCCAGCTTAACGAAAAGCCTGAGATCATGTTTGAGAAGAAGGTCATCAAGGAGGGCAATGCTGCCGAGGAAGTTCGTTTCCCCATAAAGGCCAAATATGTGCAGCCTTTCCTCGAGGACAAGTACCATATGGAGAAGAGCATCGAGAAGATGGAATACAGGCCCAACAAGGACCAGCAGAAGCTCGACCAGTTTAAGAGTGCCGTCAGTGACATCCAGGGCTTTGTCAAGGAGCAAAAGCTACAGCCCATGCTCCGCGCAAACTACACTCGCACTGCGTTCCAGATTCCGGGTGACGACCGCATCCGCATCTCGCTCGATACCAACCTTGCCCTCATCCGCGAAGACTCGCTCGACGAGAGCAGGCCATGCCGCGACCCAGATGACTGGCACAGGCACGACATTGACGGTGCCCAGTTGGAGTACCCATTCAAGAACCTCAAGAAGGGCGAGGTTCACAGGTTCCCCTATGCACTGCTTGAGGTCAAGGTCAAGGGCTCACAGAAATATGAGTGGATCGAGGACCTGATGCACTCTCACCTTGTCAAGGAATCACCTCGCTTCTCCAAGTTTGTCCACGGTGTCGCCAAACTGTTCGAGGACAATGTTAACACTTTTCCCTTCTGGCTCAGCGAGGTGGACAACGACATCAGAAAGGAGCCTGAAAAGGCCTTTGACGATGAGCAAGAGAAGAAACGCAAAGCCGCCGAGGATGAGTTTGCTGTTGGCTCCCTCTTCGGTGCACGCGCAAGCCCTAGTTTCCGCCCATCTATTGCATCGCCTGTTGGCTCACCCGCAGCTACTCGCTCTGTGCCCAAGAGTGCTAGCATGGCAGCCCATTCCCAGCCTGCTGTCCGACCTTCGCTGCCGACGATTGGTTCACACCTCTCGCAGTCGCAGCAAGACCGCAATCGCGATGCGAACAACACTAACGTCCGCGTTGAAGAAGATTCGGATTCGGACGACGATGTGGTTGCGGGAGGAAAGAAACAAAGAGGTGGTCTTGCCGCTCTCTTCCCGTCTTTCTCCACCTCCAAGTACGCCCGCCGACAACAGCGCAAGATCCAGCTGCCACCAGGTATCAGAGACCCCGGTGTGTGGATCAAGGACCAGGGCCCGGTCAAGGTCGAGGCCAAAGTGTGGCTCGCGAACCAGCGTACCTTTATCAAGTGGCAGCATGTTAGTGTCTTGCTTGCTTCCCTGTCCCTCGGCCTGTACAATGCCGCAGGAGAAGGAAACGACATTGCACGCGCGCTGGCTGTTGTGTACACGTGCGTGGCTGCCTTTACCCTAGCATGGGGCTACGGCATGTACGTGTACCGGGCCAAGTTGATTCGGGAGCGTAGTGGAAAGGACTTTGATGCGATTACCGGACCATTGGTTGTGTGCATTGGTCTTGCAGTAGCTTTGTGCTTGAACTTTGGCTTCAAGGTACGTTGCCCCCTAGGCTGAAATTTGACGATGATGTGACGAGAAAATTAACATGTTTGGTTCCTGCAGTATAACGCTTTGATCAAGCAAGGACACCATGACCACTCTCATCACCATGCCAATGCTACCTTTGTGAATGAGCAAATGGAGCTGAGGATCTAAGCCTACCGTCACTGAGTCTTGTTCAACCTGTCTGTCAATCTATCGTTGAGAAGAGAAGTTACACGCCCGGGAAGGAAAGACCAAGATAGTTTGACAGTCCTGCGTGTCATACCGCTCGTTGCACATGGGAACTTGTGTAAAAAAGGAAGAAAGGGTAATTTCGCATCCACTCATTCTTACCCTTATACAAGTGTCCTCGGGCAAGGCAAAACAATTTGCTCCCCTCTGACAAAGTTACTACGCTTTGACGGGATGGTCTTATAAGCACGAAAGAAAAAGAGATTAAAAAAGGGACGGACGACGAAAGTATGTTGCATTCTATGGTGTTTAGGGGGTTGTTTTCTGTTTGAAGCGATTTCGAGGAGGGAAAAAAAGGGGGGAAGAACTATAGTTTGTGACACGAGTATTGTTTGTGTGTGTGTGTGACGATAATGGTTGTTCCGTTGTACCGTCACAAACATGGGTATGATTACTTTGTTATTTGTACTTGTATTTGTACGTACGGGATGAGATGTCGAGTTAATGGAAAATGTCATATTTCTGTGGGAACGTTTTACGTTTGAAATTTATCTGTGTGTGTGTGTGTGTGTGTGTGTGTGTGTGTGTGTGTGTGTGTTTTCGTTTCGACAGTTGATTGTTGACTTGGAATTGATGATCAGTGACACGGGTTTGGTAGGGTGTGGAATGGAGTGGTTCGAGTGACCATGTTCCCCTTCGTATTTGCATGTTTTATCTTTCTTTTTCGAAGTTCACGAGTGGATGAAACAATCCTGGAACCATTGAACCATATGAGCACCTTTTTTGAAAGACGATTGGTACGTCATTACAAACATTGCCACTGCCATTGCCATCTTTTTCCCGCGATGCTTCAATCCTGTAGACAGACCCTGTATTACACATTATGCCTAGGTGCACTGGGTTACTTTGCTACTAAGCGGCAGTTAAAGGGGAAGATCTAGCGTCAGAGCTGGCTGGTACTCTACTGCGCAGGAACGGATGTTAGTTGGTGTGCGGTGCTAGGCCAGTGGCTAGTAGTGGAGCCGTTGTGGCGGGCAGGGTACGGCTGGGGCTGGTTCGCAGACTACTAAGCTCGCCAAGCTTTGTTGAGGCTAGTGAAACCGAATCCCGCGCATTTTTTTTTACATCCGGAGTATTGTTGTCGGCAGTGCTTCGGGTGCCTACATAAGTATCTGCGTACGTGCCTGTGCCTGGTTGTGTCCTAGCCTAGTAGAAACAGTGCGGAGGTGGTTCAGGGGCAGTAGCTATTGTCCGAGTTCTTAAGGCGACGAGTACTATCCCGCAATTGAGAACATATGGGGAATACAGTCGATGGCGTAACGGTACCCGAGATTTGCTTCTAACCGTAACCCGGGGGAGTGTCACGTTTCCCATTGGGGTGCGAGGCGGAAAAAAGTAGCGTAGAAGGTGCCTCACAGGACCCAGTAAGGCTTGGCACTTTAGAACCACAAACGGGATGCCGCCAAATTGTTTTGATGGTAACAGTGACGTTGCTGCTGGTGGGAAACAGATCAACCCTGACTGTGCCTGTAACCCGTCTTGTCATCACTTTGAAACTGATTGATGCATAGCGGTAGTGCTGCTTGGAAGGCTTTGTCTACTTGGGAAACTCTCTTCATTTCTGCAAGCAATGCCGCCGTCGGTTGTGACGGCTTTAGGCGGCGGAGGTGGCAAGACAGGGGCGAAAAGAAGTAGCAGGGGTGTTGATTGTGGTCAAGGGGCGCATGAGGATGCTAGCAACCCGTCATTTTGTTGCAGACTGGGTCCCATCTATGGACATAGCTACTCGAGGTACATAGGTGTACATACTAGTTAGATGGACGCATGTAGGGGGGAAAGGGCCATGAAGCCACAGCGCGCCGCGGCCAGGGCTGGTAAGATGAGCGGCATGTTGTGCAGCACATTTGCGTGCATGATTGCTGGTTGGACAGCGGCGGAAGGCGGGATGCTAGGTGTGTGATGCAGCGTTGGAAGAGTGGAGTGGGTGGCCAGCATGCGGCCCAGCGATCTCCAGACACAGACGCGCCAAGCTGCCACTCTGCCACTCTGCACTCAACCACCCACCTTTCAGGCCCGCCCGCCCGCTTCGCCCGCCCTTGCGAACTGCTCCGGCAATATCCCATGAAACACCTTGGGCCTTTTTCCTATTGCCTTGTCCAAATACCCGGCTGACATGGCGTCTTTTTGGGTCGTATGTTTAATCTCTGCTGAAACCCCAAATCCACGACCACACAGCCCTCCCTGTCTGATGGTCCCTGTGCGAAGAACGAAAGCTATGGACATTTTGCCTGCAAATAGGCGGTAGGGTCTAGCCTAGTTGCGGCTTTGTGCTCATCTCTACCTACTATGTATTGTGACCAGCCACGATGGCTCCCCGGATCCTAGGCCGGGTGCCCACTGTTCGGCATTCATGCAGGAGACGTGTGAATGTGATTGGTGTTACGACTGCGAATGCACCTCTGCGTTAGAAATGTGGGTTAGTATTCTGTCGCTCAAATTGGCCCAGACCCATCTGCTAGTCTGTTTGTATTCGTACGCAGGCGGGTCTTGGGCGCGTCACTCTTGTATATCACCAACCTCCTAGTGGCGCGTGTCAGGACTCTTAAGAGCGCTGGGCCCTGTAGCTCGTCTCATCTTCACTGCCCGTTTCCTCAGGCTGCAACCCCCTTCACTACTGCCACCTTGGGGACAAACGGACGCGGAGCCCTAAGTGAACCTGCTTGTCCGTTTGCACACTACCTTCCTGACTCAATGTCCAGCACGTGACGTTGTTGCTCTTGCCTCGCCACGACTACTCTACAAACACGGCCTTCCACTTCGTCTCTGCTCATCTTCCCATTCGACGCCGGCTAGTTCCATTCTTTTCGAGCTAACTTAGCCCGTCTGCAAGAGAGAAAAGAAGGATAGCTCAGCAAAGCTATCCAGACTCTACCTATGAAGACCCACTCCACCCTCGCCTGTGCGGTCTTGACCACACTGGCTGCCGCCTCCCCAGTACTACCCTCTCGTACTGAACACATCCATCTTGGGGGCCGCCAAGCCAACAGCACTACTTCAGCTCCCTGCGCCAAGGTCTCCAGCTATGTTTATGGCGACGGCACTTCCCCTTCCAAACAGCAGGTCCCTGCCCAGCTGGCCTGGGATTGCATAAACGACATTCCCTTCAATGCGTCCTCGGCAAAGCGACTCATCGAGGGCATTCGGCCATATATCGATTGGCAGAGTACTCTCGATGTACTCAAGAACCCACCTGCCGAGTATGTCGAGAAAGTCCAGCCTCCGGTCGACATTATCGGGGGACTCGACCAGATCGATGCCGATATTGACGCTGGCAGCTTCAAGAATGAGTACGACTTTGGCTGGACTCTCTACAAACTCATCCAGTCTGCCCACGACGGCCACTTTGCCTATGTCCCTGATTCAGTTGGCTCCCTCTTCACCTGGGGCCGACCGATTCCCCTAGTTTCTGTTTCCGAGGATGGAGATCAACTACCCGCAGTCTTTGCCTTCCCCGATATCCTTGGTATGCAGTTTAACAATATATCCTACACACCTTCTCCCGTCGTCGAGATTGATGGCAAGGATGCAACAGAATTCCTGGAGGAAATCAGTCAGCACGGCCAGCTCCAGGATCGTGATGCACTCTACAATAATTTATTTTATGAACTTGCCCAAGTCAGCCTCAGCGCCATGGGCAGTGGCACTGGTACCTTCACTGGAGGTGGTCGTGGACGATGGGTCTATCCTGGAGCCACCACAACCCTTACCTTTGCCAACGGGTCTAGTTATACAATGGAAAACTACGCGCGTCCACTCATTCCACTCCGCAACATTGCTACAGGCCAGGATCTAGCCGACAAGTGGCTCACCTTTGGTTCTACGGATAGCACACCCAAAGAAAATTTGGGCGCTGATACTGCTGTTGTCCAGGCAGCTGGTAACAATGCGCCAGGTTATCCTGCTCCTATCGCAGCTGGTCCAATGAGACTCATCAACGGGTTCTACATCAACGCTCCTGGATACGAGGATGTTGCAGTGCTTCAAGTGCCTAACTTTGTCGGCTCTAACAGCGCTGAGATTCCATTCCAGCAGTTAACGCAAAACTTCATTCCCAAAGCTTTTGCAGACGGGAAAACTAAGCTGGTGATCGACCTCCAGGCCAACGGTGGCGGCACAGTTATGCAAGGTTACGATATGTTCAAGCAACTATTTCCCAATATCGAGCCACTGAGCAACAATCGTCTCCGTGCACACGAAGCTATAGATCTCATCGGCCAGGCGACTAGTACTTTTGCCTCGAAGTTTCCAAGGGTATATGGCAACAACAGGACCATTACCGCTGCCCAGAGTTCCTATTTTGACTACCATACTGATGTCAAGGTGGATGGTACACCTTTCTCATCATGGAACGAGAAGATGGGACCCCACGAGGTCAATGGCGCGCTCTACACTACAGAATCACGATGGAATCTCTCTGACGTTTTCACTCCCTATTCGTCAGGTGGTATTTACGTGAGCGGGTACGGTCCTCTTGCCAATGTCACTGGGCCACCCAAATTTGCTCCTGAGAACATTGTTCTTCTGACAGACGGTTACTGCGCGTCAACCTGCACCATTTTCAGTGAACTTATGACACAACAGGCGGGCGTTACGACCATTGCTATGGGCGGTCGCAGCAACAAAAACCCCATCCAGGCCATAGGAGGTACCAAGGGCGTCAACAATTACCAATTCGGCTTCATCCAACAGACTGCACAGTATGCCATCACTTTCGATCCTTCACTGAACAGCTCCATTCTGAGAGAAGACTACTACCGCGACCTCGTCTATTCGCGTAGTGCAGGCTCAGGTGTGAACTCTCGAGACGGACTTCGTGTGAATGATACCTCTGGTGTGGCCTTGCAATTCATCTACGAGGAGGCCGACTGTCGCCTTTACTATACTCCCGAGATGACTGTTGACATCACTGCTGTATGGCGGGCAGCGGTCGATGCGAAATGGGGCGATAAGAAGTGTGTAGCTGGGGGCAGCTACAGTGATGAGAAACGCGATGTTTCAAAGGTCACGACCAAGTTGAGTCCGCCAAAGGGACGTGTCCGAATTGCAACAGCAGACGCTGTTAACCATGTGCAAGCATTCGAGAACAGTTTCAAGCTGGAGACCGAATGCAAGCTCAATGGAGATGGTTTTATGGCACCGTAGGCTTGGATATCTCACTCAGGTGTCAGGATGTGCTTTTGAATACTGGATAATTCCCAGAAAGGTGTGGTTTTATGGCGCATCATGATAGGCGTCCCTAGTCGTAATTTGTAGTGTTTACGAACATCCTATAACTGTATACATTTTTGGTAGGCACTGCGGTGCAATGGATACCCTATGATCCCTTTCAATAGTCACTTGGAAGAGGATTTTACTTGATGTCACAACCTGTTGATACCTGTTTGTGTGGGCCTTGGCGTTGGGCATTCAGGTTTACAACAACGCAACACATGGCCTTAGTATGAGCATGTCCTAGTGATGGTCAGCAACTTGGGTCGTTGCCGCAATCGCTACGAGGCTGTAGTACAACGGCACGATGATCGTAGTGGTCAGCATGCGAAACATTCGAATCTGGCGAAGCCATGCACTTGTTAATGCAAGATAAACGTCATTCGCCTGGCCTCAGCATCTCGGCAGCCCTGGAACTCGACAAAGGCTTCGCGAACCATGGCATGTCTTCCAATAGCGGCCAAGGCGATGGAAAATTCGCCCCTCTGGAGTCGTGGGCCCCTGCGTCTTGCCGCTACAATGTTGGTCTGTGCAAGGATTACTACCCGAGATTACCCGACCTAAAAATGGCGGACCCTGACCGTGGCCGCTCGCGAAAAGGAGAGGCCTAAGAACCTGGGAAACTTGAGCTAGAAAAAGTATCTGGACACTTGTACATCCCCACAGTGGATTTTTTCAAGTGTTGAATCAATGCCTGCCCACTGCCCATGGAGGCGATTCCGTCAAAGTGTATCCGCTCGCTAGTTGCTGCTACGGTAACGCTTCTGTGGTGCCGCAATCACTTGAAACTCTAGGATACCAAAAAGACCGTGACAAGAGTTGCATTGTGCGAGCCAACTGCCGAAGCAGTGCAGTCGTCAAGAAGACAAGTAACCACATTGTGTGTGAAACCTCCATCAGAAGTACTTTTTCCCCAGTCTGCAAATCCGAGGTGTAGGTGTGGAAGCGCTCGGGACAGCGGGTGTGGGAACTAGCACGTGATTGGCCTAGCGTGGCTTAGCGCAGCTGGCAGAATTTGTCGCAGCTTTCGCTACAAATACACCTGTCTTCCCTTAACGCAGCGCCAGCATCTGCAACCTTACCTTCTTCACCCAATCTCCCCTCCAAACGTCGTCAAGATGTCGGGTAAACAGCAAGACAAGAGCTTCATGGGCATGCCCGTATGTACACCTATTTCCCGCGAGCCCTCACCTGCAGCCCACAATGCCACTGGTCCGCGCACTCAACTCAATGGCACATCAATTGCATCAATACGATTTCTCGTAGCGAGCCGACGATCCGTTGAGATGAGATTGGCATCGTTATAGATGCTCGTGCCGGCCGATGGGGTTGGCGGTGGTTGCCCTCTTTTCTATCTGCAACATGTGCTAACGACATAATCAGGGTTTCGTGGTGGACTTCTTGAGTACGTCTCATCGGCATTGATAACTCCATCGGATCGGATGCCATTGGCATTCCAACTCGATGTTGATACTATCAATGAACTTTTGCGTCTGTAACGGAAACTAACAGCTTATCAGTGGGTGGTGTCTCAGCCGCCGTCTCGAAGACCGCTGCTGCCCCCATCGAGCGTGTCAAGCTCCTCATCCAGAACCAGGTACGCTTCAACTCAACAAACTCCGCATAACAATTGCTCATACCCAGCAGGATGAGATGCTCAAGTCCGGTCGTCTCGACCGCAAGTACGGCGGTATCGTCGAGTGCTTCAGCCGTACCGCCAAGAACGAGGGTGTCCTCTCTCTCTGGCGTGGTAACACTGCCAACGTCATCCGTTACTTCCCTACCCAGGCGCTGAACTTCGCTTTCCGCGACACCTACAAGTCCATGTTTGCCTACAAGAAGGAGCGTGACGGTTACGCCAAGTGGATGGCCGGTAACTTGGCCTCCGGTGGTGTAAGTTTGGGCAACGACCAAAGAGTAAATTCACATGCTGACAACGTTAGGCTGCCGGTGCCACTTCCCTCCTCTTCGTCTACTCCCTCGACTACGCCCGTACCCGTCTCGCCAACGACGCCAAGTCGGCCAAGAAGGGTGGTGAGCGCCAGTTCAACGGTCTTGTAGATGTCTACAAGAAGACTCTCGCCTCCGATGGTATTGCTGGTCTCTACCGTGGTTTCATGCCCTCCGTTGCTGGTATCGTCGTCTACCGTGGTCTGTACTTCGGTATGTACGACTCGATCAAGCCTGTCCTCCTCACCGGTAACCTCGAGGGTAACTTCTTGGCCTCTTTCGCTCTTGGATGGGCCGTCACCACTGGTGCCGGTATCGCCTCTTACCCTCTTGACACCATCCGTCGTCGTATGATGATGACTTCTGGTGAGGCCGTCAAGTACAAGGGTACCATGGATGCCGCCCGCCAGATTGTCGCTGCTGAGGGTGTCACCTCCCTCTTCAAGGGTGCTGGTGCCAACATCCTCCGTGGTGTTGCTGGTGCCGGTGTCCTGTCCATCTACGACCAGGCCCAGCTCCTTCTCTTCGGCAAGAAGTTCAAGGGTGGATCCGGTTAAGCGCCTCTCTTCCCTCCTCGATACCCCAAACCTGCGTTTATGTGGCGGAAACAGCTAATTGCGACGTGAGAGATGGGGATGAGGTGTCCGTGTTGGAGCAATTGGACGTCCAATGGGCCGACGATTGCTCCTGCTGACGCAAAGCACGACCCCGGAGTGGTAACACACTCTTGTACTTTACAACATTCACACGTCATATCCGGCTTGCATTGCTTTGTCTGTTTTTGACTGTACTTCCTCTTTTCATCGCTCGGTGCAATGGGGAGCTTGACACGCTCGATGGGGGCAGCAGCGGTCTTCGAGACGGCGGCTGAGA
>Ga0115853_100157_pt1 | contig 19494 bp, 7 predicted proteins | sample InSIn5gowninarea_FD_83867 | JGI IMG/M metagenome (GOLD analysis project Ga0115853, IMG submission 83867)
GAAGAATGGGTTTACGAGTGATGCGACCTATTCGGCGTGGTTAGCTCTTGTGTTTTTGTTTTCATTTTGTGTCATGATAGATGCAACTTACAGCAGCACCAAACGGATTCGCCATGCTTGCCAACGCTGTCGCCCCTATGCGTCCCCTCTCAGTGAACCACATGTCACTGTATCTCGTCGGCGCTGCCAGTACAAAGGGCTGCGCCAGTCCTGTTACAATCTGGCCCACCATGACGACTGCAAAGTTCCCTCCTTTTGCCGTGGTGCCTGCATATCTAACCCAGTTCCCTACCAGGAGTAGAGCGGAGGCAGCAAGAATAGACGGTTTAGGGCCCTTGTGCAAGAGGTAGATGACGAAAGGAGAAGAGATGGCAAAAGAGAGAAGGAAGCCAGTTGAAAGCCAGTTGATGGTTGACTCGGGTACATCGAAGTAGAGTGCTGCGGTAGTGGAGATGGGCGCAAATGTTAACCACTGTGTCTTGTATCAGTTCACCCGTACGTATGTAGATGGATCCAATGCCGTCTCTTGCAGACAGTAGGAAAAGACAACGAGAAGAAGATTTGTGAAAGCGCTGATTGTGCAGTATTTCAAATCCCAGGAAACCGATGCAAGGTGTCTCTTAGATCTTTTGGACACTTCATAGAAACGATGATAGCAGGTAAAGACGTTCGGTCAACTTACATCCCAACTGACGACGATGTTCAGTAGCACCAGCTGCACCAGCCCAAACCATCGCCTCTTGTACACTTTGTAATGTGTATGGCTAGAAGCCCGTCTCCTGCGGCGCATTCCAAAACTCTTGGGCCAGCGCCGGCGCGACTCGCCCTCTGTGTCTAGATCGAAGACTTCTCCTCTTACAAAGCCAGCTCTGCGATGGGATGATCCAGACACGGCAGTATCATATTCGACGTCTTCGGCGAGGATGCCAACATCCTTCTGCATCGTGTCGTAGGTGTGTGTGCGCGCCAGGTCGTCCATGATGATCCACAATTGGTGGGGCGGGTTACGTGCTCTCTTCCCGCGAGAGACTTGTACTTCCCACCTAGTAGGAACCCCTTGGAAGCTTTTGACGCCAATCTTCCAAGAAACGCTAGCAAAACGATATCAAGACACGGGCCGCTGCTGGCAGCAAAGGCGATGTATGTGATCACAAGAAACTGAGATGGCAGGTGCGAAAGCCATGTTTATCCTGAGTTTCCTTATCGGCACGAGCGTTGCTGTGTGTCCAATCCCGAATGATGCGAAGCCCTGTACCTGGCAGGGTGCTTTTCGTGTGAGAGGTCGTGTGCTAATAATGGGCTCTACAATGAGGAAAAGGGCCGATTGGTGGACACGGGCCTGCATCCACATTTGGCGCTAGCAGGTAAATCATGTATCGCACAGAACAGCCAGGCGCCTTGTTCCGCTGTTGCCGAGATTGGGGGAGGGCGCCTTATTGATTGCATTCGCTAGACTCTTGTCCCAGTATCAGACGGTAATGCACGAGGACTGCGGGGTAACTTTGCTATTCATCATTGTAGTTACTCGACATGCTCGTACCGCGGATCTATTTCGGACCATTAGTCGTGAATAGTTTTCAACTTGAGCATCATCAAGATGAATTTACTATTCAACCCCAAAGGATGGTGCCGATCTGCGGGGATGAACGTCGACTCCGGCGAGTCCTGCATGCAACGCGTAAAGGTCAGAAACAGAGTGACCCCATCCAAGGGGGTTCTTTGCTCGTGAAATAGCCGCGTCACATCAACACAAAACCCGGATTACGGAAACCTTGGCAAGCCGTTTACTGTCTTCACTCCCGAGAACTCTAATAAGCCTCTTTCGGACCGTATTGGACCTGAGTACGTAGTACAACACATGTCTCCTTCGGACCGTATCGGACCTGAGTACGTATGTGATTCTTTTTGCTATTCTTCATTTCAGATCTTCTAATTGCAACTTGGTCCAAACATTTCAGGCAAGCATTCTGCTCGACTCGTTTATCTACAAAAGCGATGGACAAAGGTGGCTTCTCACAATCCACTTCGCTCTAACAAACACCAACAGTGCTTCCTAAAGATACAAACCATCAGAGTAAATGCTACTAACATCCTAACACGTCACCAGACTATCCTTCGCAAACTCTTCCGTTTCAGCATCGTTCAGACTCTTTTCCCCGCAAAACTCAAAACCGCCTTCATTAGGGACTTAGAGCGTCACACTAACTCGCGTTTTCGGCTAGCGCCGTCAGCCATCTGGCGACCGTCCGCCCTCGGCTTTTGAGCTTGATCAAATCCTAGCATTGACACATGCAGAGAATGTCGATTCGATCCCCATGGGCTCTTTCCAAGCTTTCAACTCATAAATTGTTTCGGCTTTAGTCTTCATCTGCAGAATACCCTGAGGGTGTCAATATCGAGTGTCATCAAGAAAGTCACCAGCATATCCACGTTGCCACAACGAGTAGTACATTACCATGTCAATGTTGTTGTACTTGTATTAGTCATGATTACTTCTGATGCTTATACTTGACATTATACAACTCGGAACATCTTCGCCTCACAAGGCTGAATTGTTATATGTCGTACACTGGCTACAATCCGCACGTGATTTAAAGGTATCCAATCGCACAGATCTTACTGTGTGTTTGAATTTTACTTTGATTTGTACAGCTGCTGGATCAGCCTAGTACCGAACCGTCGCTCCACGGACTGTTGCATACGTCATACCAAAAAGCACGATGTCACGTGATCTACGAGTTGCAACTCGTAACAAGGTTTCCCCTTTTTTGCCAAATTACGCAGGGCCCAAAAACCCGAGTCATGGCTATACTACGTACTACAGAGAAAGAATCTAGACGGGCTCTAAGTCAGATTTAAGCACAAAGCACTGGTACCAAAGACATGAAATTTTAATTGGCTATGACAAGAAAGCAAGAACAACCCATGTAGTAGCAACGAGACATAATAAAATAATACGAAATCCTTCTAAAAACTGCGTGTTTTACGCCCTATGTGGCGTAAAGATCAGGTCGCACCGATCATGCCTCGAGCGATACCCATTCGCCTCAAACGGCTCCATAGCCTGCGGTGTTGTCTCGGGCGCCAATGTAATTCTGAACGCTCTCACCGTGGCGACGAGAATAAGCCGCATCTGGTACGTTGCCATGTTGCCACCCGGACACCTTCTCGCTCCGACGCCAAATGGCACTACAAGACGCCGCCTCTCAGCGCTATGCTCGTCATCGTCGTCCATCCAGCGCAGCGGGTTGTACGAATCAAAGTCGGGGAAGAGATCAGGTCGCTGCCGACTCATGGAAAGAGATTGTGTAGTCACGACCGTGCCTGCGGGAAGATAGTAGCCCAGTACGTTTAGTCCGCCCTTGGGCACCAGACGGCTTCCAGTCAGTGCGACGGGGGGTCGGAAGCGCAGGCCTTCCTTGATACAAGCGTCGAGCAACTTCAAAGAATCCAGGTCCTCGTAACCCTCATGCGCAATGACTTCCTTGTACAACTCCTTCTGCAGCTGCTGGTTCTTTGCTAACTCGTAGTAGATGAAGGCCAGCGCCGACGACGTCGTCTCTGTAGCAGCGAGAACCTGACCCGCCATTTCCGCCCCGAGTTCTGGGCTTGTCCAGGACTGTGTGGGATACTTTGCCGTGTCGTCGGTGAACAGTTGGTGAACGTTGGTTTCTTGGTTGGATTCGAGTTGTGTTTTAGCAGCTTGTTGACAGAGGTTCGAGCCAAGCTCGAAGAGCTTGTCACTGGATTGCACGCGGAAGCGGGCGTGGGGGAAAATGGGGACGTATTGGAGCCATTCGAAGAGCCAGGAAGGTAGGCACAGGCGCCAGACGACAAGGAAGTTGTACTCGCCAACCACACGGGGAAAGTCGCTAGCGTCGAGGTCGACAGCTGAACCGCCCATGATGATTTGAGAGTTCTTGAGTGTACAGATACGTAGGTGGTGGACGATGTCTTCTGACCTTTTGCCGTCCGACACTCCCAGATCCCGCACCATGTTTTCGATGATATGGACAAAGGTCGTGTGCGATGCCTTGAGATTCTTGGTCGTAGTAGCAATCATGACGGGGTGTCTTCGTTGCCGCGCAATGTCGTGCTGAGGATATGTGACGGTCCAGTCGTGGCCGCCGACCCGGAGAGCGCGGATCGACGTGGGCGATGTATCCAAGTCCTTTCTTACAAAGACCTTTTCTACGGCCTCAGGATCGTTCAGAATCACTAGATTGGGAGCAATTCTAACAATCGGGCCGTACTTCGCCATGAGTTTGTCGGCTTCGAGGGAGAGCCGACCATGCCATCTCTGCCACCGGATCCATAGAGAGGTTGCTGAACTGATCCAGGGTCCAGGTACTCTTCGTAGAGTATGCATGTTGGCATAGTATATCATTTTTACCAATTGGTAAGCGGTGAGAGAAACCATCACTGCCAATAACGTGGCCAATGGAGACGCACTTTGGATGACAGTGTCCAGCATCTTGGAGTAAGGAAATGATATCTCGCTATAGCGAAATTGAAGGTGTGAAGATTTTCAAACAAAAAAGAGCTTATTCAATTGATTTATCTAAGGAATGTATGATATTGAAGGTAAGTGGAGAACGAAAATATGAACTTCATCTCATGAAATGATCAGATACTTATACCCCACAGACGCAACGCTCGCTAGTATGGGCTCGTCTGAACTTGCCCATATATCCAACGGCCTAACCCGAGTGTCGCTGGACAAGGTGTAAGCAGAGACGTATCACGGCATTAGTTCTTGTTGATCGCTGTCACAGGCGCCTGGCATGCCGTTTCACTAACTAAAACCTGACCATGTTTGGTCATATCAAGCTGGACGGGCCGACGCATACACATTCCAACAAGATACAACAGTACTAAACCAATGCTGAACGGACCGAAGTATGCGCATTTCAACAAGTCAGAACAGTGCCCAAGCGGAACTAGGAGACATCCGAAGTTTGGAGAACCAGAACAGGGCCTTCGGTAAAGTTGGGCACAGGCGTTCTAAATGAGGCGAATTTTGCATTGGCCAGGACGACCGAATCATGTAGGAAGTAGCCGGATGCAGGATGTATCCGAATGCAGGAAGTAACCGAATGCAAAAACGCATAGTGGCACAAAATAGTCATTGCTAGGAGTTAGTGGCTCGGACTGAGTGTAGTAGTCTTCCCGAAGCACTAGCTGTATCCAAGGGGGTGTAGGCCTGACAATGCCATAACAAATTCATACTCATGGGTATTCGACAAGCACAATCAATGTTAGATATCCATTCCCGGGTACACATAACCGTGTTGCTCATCGTAACATGTGTTATCATCCTGAGCTTCGCCTTCTTAACACCGTGCAGTGGAGTGTGAGAAAAGTGTGCACGGTCACAGACCAGCCAATTTTTGCCACCCTTTCATTACGGGGGATTTATATCAGGGTTGATATCATGGGCCGTGTGGGGCAGATGCCGTTGCGACCAGCCCTATGTCTCATCTCGGACAGAACCTGTTCCATTTTTTTCTGTGTTGTTCTTTGCCGCTAGAACAATTATATGTAGGCACGCGACCATCTTCACCAGATATAGACAGCTTTGCGAGAGGTTCTGAAGAACACAACTACCGTGATACTGTGTAGGTTGGTTCTTTGCATCATACTACTATGGATTGACCAAACATCGAAAGCTGCTTTTACATCACCTTCGCTAGATGCCTTGTCGTTTTTCTTTTACACATTGTACAGTCGTTGACTTAGCCCAGGGTTTCTACTCAGTACGTACGGTTGGCTGTCACTGGTCACTCTTATCTTCTTTCACTACGGCAACCGCACTTCCGTATACCTGAGAAACCTTCTATTGAATTCAACTGGTCGTTCTGTTTTCGAGACAGAAGTTGAAGTCACATAACCCAATCAGCACTTTGCATAAGTGCTTAGATACATTTTCCTTACTGCTGCCTCCTTTTCTCTTGCCAGAGTGACGTACCCTAGATATCAAAAGAATAAAGATCGACAAATTTCCTACAATCGAAGGATATCCAGGTTTATTGGAGATGAATCATAATCCTCAGGGATCACTAAAGGGTGTTGGATATCCCTTTCAGACCCAGGCTCATCTTCGGGTAATCCGCTGGTGTGGTTCCTGTATTTCATTTGTCAAGTCTGGCTTCTTTCATCTTTTAGTGAGACCCCGGGCTACACTAGAAGTCATCACTAAACTACATGAAGGCTAAAAAACAATATAAAGTCCATGCAGAACAGAGCTTGTCAGGATTCATGGCGACAACGGCACAGAAAGTAGATCCGACGAAACCTCGGTGCACATTCTTCGCAATCTGTTAGCCAGTTTCACAGGAGTAACTGAGTCGTGACCATCGGGGACAACTCCGCTGAGGGCGGGTCGGAACGACCAACCCAACTCAGCAGCATTCACCGCACATCGTCACACTCTGACCACTTCTTCTCCTGATAATCTATGAAACCCGCCGCTCAACTGCCTGCGACCAGCACATATTCACATTGTATGGTAGAGGCGAGAGGCAAAACAGACGAGTAAAACGCCACGAAGAAAATATCAAGGGGTACGGGAGGAATTGTTGCCACTGACCAAGTAAAGTTGACAAAAAGGTAGGGGTACTCAATTTCTGGCATCTGCTGAAATCGAGAATATCTTCGATTTTGAATGCCATTGGGCTGCAGCGCCACGTCATCGTCATACCGCAAAGCTGAATTGAAGACGGTATACTGAGGCTAACTAACATAAGAAACCGTTCTGGCGATGAACGAACAGTCGGTTTTCGGCGAAGAAAACAAGGATGTTTTTAGCAGATCTTTTCTAAGGAGGCTCTAGATTACCGGATCTTCTCTGCTTACACGTGAGAACGGCATGTATTGCCAAGCGCACACAACAACTACCGACCAGTTTCCCACTCACCAGTGTTTTTTTTTTAAAGTGATCAGCACTCACCTCATACAGTCGGTAGTTGAGATGTCATCTACACTCCACGAATCTTCTTCTTTTCTTAACAAAAAAGGGAACTCTATGCGAGACGTGTCAAAATACATGCAAGACCCATGCAATCTCAATTTCTTGTCCTAGTCCTCTCACATGAACACCCCCGCTCCGCCCCCTCAAAATGCCATCCGAATCGCGTGGTATATGGCGTCTCCGACAGCGCTAAGGTGTCTGTGCCTCCCCCCGATTTGAGGTGAAAGGGATTGCGGGGATGAGAGTTAAGCTTTCCGTGCCGATGAGATACCGACCTAGCGCGCCAGCCAAAAAAAACCATCCTCAACATGGGGGGCGCATTCGCAACACATAAGCCACTGTGACCCAAGCCCAATGATCAACCTCAGAGTGAGATTCAACAGCTTACCAACAGTACTGGCCGCCATTTTGACAAGGTATAGAGTCGGGCACGCACTGTGCTAGAAACTAAGAACTCAGCCTTTAAACTATATATGAAATGATTGTAATACACAAAAAGGGGATAAGTTGTGTGGGTTGTGAAAAAAGCTTCCCTGTGCTAACATCAACAATGCAAGAAGAGGGAAAGGGGGTTCTGCACAGTGGTGAACTAGATTTGACTTACCACCGACAAGAGCAGTAGCCGTCGTTACTGTTAGCATGAATTCCATGTTCCAGTACAGGTAGTTACCTGTTTTTAACACTGTTCTCGAATTATAAATTTCGACATCTAAGACTACATATACGAGTCCAGCTCACAACGACAAGCGCAGATGATTCATCAAGAGATATCCACAATTATAGAAAGAGAACAACACCTGATCAAACACATCTAATAAATCCGAAACGGGGGAGATACCTTACCATCGAAGCAGATGTAGATAAAACTACTCCGTACATCAACACTAGAAACACACACCAAAAATCTGGGCACCAAGACCACATTGTTTCAATTCTCATTCTTCTTTACGAGATAGCCGTACTTAGAGTGCCACCGTATACGTTCCTTATCCCACAACCCACAGCTTACCACTCTAATTATACAATATGCCGTCTCTATCACTTCTCCTACTACTCGTCCTCCTCGCCCTCCTCCCCAGGCGGAGGTGGTGGAATGCTAAAATCCTCTATGCTAGCCCACTGACTGCTCTTGTAATTTCCCCTAGCCACATCTTGCCTCATGCCCATTACAGGGCTACTCCACTCCTCGGCATTAGTATCAGTCTTCCCGGGACTGGGGAAGCTGCTGGGTATGAAGAGGCGAGGGAGTTTGCTTGGAGTGGGGAAGATGGGCTGGGAGCTGGCGATGCGGTGGGGCGTGGTGTGCGTGCTTGAGATATGCTGAGTCCGCTTGGTTCGTGGTGTGCGCTGCGTTATTTCGTCGACGGTGGTTGCTTGACTAGGGAGGTGTTCGGATGATTGGTGTTGGGGTGGGGGTGGAGCTGGTTTTTGAGGTGGACGTGGCGTAGCGTCGTAGCTGAATGCGTCTGGCACAGCACGTACACTTGATGATGCGAGTGGTCTAACTGTCACATATTGTGAGTATGACAGCCATTCATCTTGAAGCTGCTGTTCCGCCTTGCTCGAATTTGATTGTTGAGACTCATGCTGTAGAGATGGAGAGCGGGGGACTTGAACAGATTCGTCGTCATGATTCGCAGATTGTTGAATGTCGGCTGACGTGGGCTGTGGGAGAGGTCGTCTGCTCGAGCGCGGTGGAGTTGGGTCTCTGTCGATTGATCTTTCCTCATCAGAAGAATCATCAGGAAGAATCATGGGGGGTGAAAGGAAGGTATCTTGAAAGTCCGTATCAAGGGTCGGTGGACTCGAATGAAGTTGTTCCATGTGTGCAAGTGGCTCTGCTTTAATGCTAATGGTCGCGTCGTCCTTTAGTGGGGTTCCAGCGTGAAGTGGTTTCATCAGAGCAGATGGGTCCTCTGTATAATGTTTGTCGTCTTCATCTTCGTTTTCAAACTCTTGTTTGATCCTAGTTGACTTATCATAGTCAACTTGTTGCTCTTCTTGGACGGCTCGCTCCCTGTAGCCAGGTGACTGCTTGCGAACCTCTCCCAATTCAGGAGAAGATTCGTTGTAGCCGCGAGTGATAAGAGGATCGCCAAGTTCTGGTGATGACCCTGGTCTGATTGTGTCACCAGTTGCATTGGCCTCATCGCATGCTCGATCTATCTCGTCAAGCATTCTCTGGGTATCCGCACCAATATTCTTGCCTGGCACCGAAACCCCCACGCTTCCGTCAAAACCTTGCTCTGAACGTCTAGGCAGAAACGAGTCGTCTTCAGTGATATCGTCATCTTCATCCTCAGAGTCCTGGATTGTACTCTCGAACCTTCTCAGCTTTGGTGGCATGGGAGTCTTAGAAGGCATGTCGAAAGTCACTTGTTTCCGTTTTGATGGGGTCTCAGCAGCAGCGTTATTGGGATTGGACATGCATTGCTTGAGTGGCGATCGGTTCGGCTTATGAGGCGTAACCTGAGTGGAGATTGGCGAGTCTGCTGGTGACTGAGAAGATGGTATCTCACGGACACGCCGCTTCTCCGGGGTGGACAAAAGACTGAATCGAGTCTTGGTTGATCGGTTTGGTTTCTGAGAGGCATCTGAAGCCTCTCCTGGTTTCGAAGCCTGTCCTCTCGTGTTGCGCCGAGTCGCTCGGTTGAGCCTTCTCGAAGGAGCTTCTATGAATTGCGTTGGCTGGTAGCTGTCGTCACAGTCGTCTTCCACTGATTGCACTACAGACTCGGTGATATCTTGTGAATCTACTGTAGGATTGTCCCTCTCTTCTTTCTTAGTTGATTTTGGGTTCGAATGTTTCCCAGCTTTCACAATAGCCAAATTCTCACCATTGTTATCCCCTGTCTGGTGCAACCCTTGCTGCGCAAGCCGCTTTGCCACAGCATCGCCATAAGCTTGGTCATATTTGTCTTCAGTCTCAACTTCACTCAGGGCTTCGATCAAGTCATCATCTGACATGATCTCCAATGGGCGCATCCCAGGCACCATCTGAGTCAATGTCCGCTGTTTCTGATCCTGGCTCTTCTTGCTACTTTTACCCTTCCCACTCCAGCTCAACCTTGGTGTCTTTTTGACGGGCTTGAAATCGGGTACCTCTACACCTGGTAGAGGTTTTCGCCCATCAACTATCTGTGTCATGGTTGACTGCCTTCTCAACGTGCGCTCTCTATTTGTATTGTCCTCACCATCCTCTTCGTTGTCAGATGAGACCCGAATGCATCGCGCGCGGCGATGGTTTTTGGATGAGACGGTTTTGCAACGACGCTTAGATGGGTTTGCAATCGAATCGTCATGTTCGCTATCTGGCTCTTCGTTTATGATATCGCTACTTCGTTTTCTGCCCTCCTGCTTTGATGCTTTGGTGATTTTCTCCTCCACACTCTCCTCCGCATCTGTATCCAAATCGCCGCTATCGTCCGAGTCGTCTACGACTTCTGCACTCTGTCTCTGCATTTTGTCTGGCAGAAACACCATTTGCCGCTTCTCTTGTCCATCGCGTATGGGTGTGATGCGCCGGCGCACCGTCTTGCGTTTGTGCGGAAAGTGTACTTGCTGCGGTACTTTCCTTGAGTAGTACACTTTGAAGTCAGCGTCTCGATTGCCGCTTCGTGTGCGCGGCGTCATGATGTAGGGGTGAATCTTGATGTCCTTAAACCTTAAGTGCTGAAGACGCGAACGCGTCGAGGGGTCACTAGCGCGAAATGATGCATGGGATTATGCTAATGCGTCATAAATAGCCACCTTCCATGTTGGTGCACCACGGCAACTGCACATTTTCACTTTAACAAGATGTGTGTATTTTTGTGCCATTTTAAGCCGGCAAAACATATTAATTAACATTGTTGAGTTACATCATGTACTAGTAATCACTATGTATAGAATAAAAAATGCCAATCTCGAAAGAACAAGGTGTGTAGCTCAGCGCTTGAGCGTTGTGAGATAACAGCAAATCTAAATCTTGAAAAAGTTCAACGCTTGGAAATCATAGGCTTTTTTGAAAGCAAGCCAAATCGATAACATGGAGACAAGAAGCGTATTTATGCCTTCTCCGATATTTCATTAGGTTGTTGTGGAGGGGTGTTGGCACCAGTGATGGAGGCATAGCGAGCAGTCTCGCCGTTCTTCTCACCCTGGTGGCTAGTCTCGGAGTTGTGGCTGCTGCCAGCGCGCGAAGGCTCATCGGCAGTTGGCGCAGTGGCTGCACCGGTGGTTGTGTTGGCTTCCTTCTTGTTCTGCTTCTTGGGCTTGGGCATACGGATGAGGTAGTAAAAGGTGAGTGCGCCAACGATGTTGAAGATGACATAGACCCAGAGAAGTCTACATTTATTAGTCAGTAATGCTTCAATAAGATATTGGATAATAGCCAACTTACCCAAAGTTACGCCAGAGGTCGGAGTAGGAGGATGAGATACTTTGGAGGAAGACATTAGTATCCTGAATAGCGCAGAAGTTGCAATCGCTTGTAGCATTCTGGTTCAGCATCTTGCCACCAGCGACCGAAATCCAAGGCTGCATGTATTCGCCACAAGTCTGGCCCTGAGGCGGGTCGAAATGAATGAGCTCGTTTTGAGCGCAGTTCACCTGACTGTTGGCAAGACCAGCAGACAACATACCGGACACCATGTATGTAAATGGTGAGACGCGATACATGAAGATCCAGAAGCGAGGGAACTGGGAAGGTTGAGCGAGAACACCACAGAAGATGAGGCAGAGCGAGAACATCAAATTGGCCACGTTGCCACCATTCTCGGCGGAGTCCATGCCAGCAATGATCATGTGGGTAAAAGTTGACGTGAAGAGCAAGAACATCCAGACAAAGAGGAACAACTGGAAGCCACGGAGAGTGACGGCGTCGGTGTATTCGGCATTCTTGTAAAGACCAATCGGGTAGTACCAGCAGAAGAAGATGAGCACGGCCATCAAAGAGTTCCAGGGAAGTTCGACGGCGATATTGGCAATCATGAATGCCTTCCAGGAATAAGCCTTGCTGGGTCGCTCACGAACCTCGTACAAGGCGCGTTGGGTGACAAAGTGGGGCATGATCTGCTGGACTAACTGACCAAAGATGGTCAACAACATGAAGATACCAAACATCTGATTCTGGAGACCAGTCTGGGTATTGGGCATCTGGAAGAGCGAGAAACCAATGAAGAGGGCCGAAAGAACGCAGAGGAATGTCTTGGAATAGATGTACGAAGGTGTGCGCCAGTATTGTTGGAAGACACGAACCAAGGTCTCGCGAAGCTGGGCCGTAAATGGTGCGGCAAACTCGCGGTAAGCAGCCTTGTCCTCTCGCTTCTGAGCAGACAGTGTACGTTGAAGAGCCTCAGCCTGACCACGTTCAGATTTGAGTTCAGCGAGATGGCGCTTGACCTCAGTATACTCAGGGGACTGGCGCCAGGTCTGATGCCAGTCAATGTCAGTATGTGAACCAGGAGCAGCACCAATAACTTCTAACATCCATTCAGCAGGATTGGCATCAGGTGGGCATGGAGGGCCGCCGTTACGAACAAAGTAGTCGACAAGGATTTGCGAGTTTTCACCGATATCTCCATAGTAGACAGTGCGTCCACCGCGGGCCAGGAACAGAAGACGGTCGAAACGTTGGAACAACATGGCACTGGGCTGGTGGATAGTGCAGAGAATAGCCTGACCGTTCTTTTTCAGCTTGTCGAGAAGATCGAGGATAGCCCATGAGGTTTGAGAGTCAAGTCCAGAGGTAGGTTCGTCCAAGAAGAGAAGGAGCGCGGGCTTAGCAGCCAACTCCACACCGATAGTAAGACGCTTTCGTTGCTCGACGTTGAGACCCTCACCAGGTACACCGACGACTGCATCAGCGTACTCTGTCATCTCAAGAAGCTTGATGACTTCTTCGACGTATTCGAGCTTTTCTTGGCGAGAGACGTGTGCAGGCTGACGTAGGACAGCGGAGAAAATGAGGGCTTCGCGAACGGTCGAGGTAGACAGATGGAGATCCTGTTGCTGAGCATAACCTGTCTTGCGCTGGAAAGATTCATCACGAGGCTTGCCATCTACCAGCATCTGTCCGGTAATGACACCCATGGTTGTACGCGTAGCCAAGCAGTCCAGAAGCGTTGTTTTACCGGCACCCGAAACACCCATGAGCGCAGTTAAAGTACCAGGCTTGACCCATCCATCAACGTGGTCGAGAATGCGGCGAGGTTCCTTCTTGATAGTGATGTCATAGCACACGTCCTCCCACTGGAAAATGGCGGTTTGGCGTTCGATAATGGCGATGTCGTCCGAGTTGTTCTGTGCAGTAACGTTGCGTCCAGGATCAGCAGCTTCGAGGTCCTCCTGTGACTTGCTCTTAGGAGCGGCGAGCTTGTGGCCACGACGGAAAACAAGAACCTCACCCTTGGACTTCTTTGCGGTAATGAACTCCGTACCAGCAAGGTAGACAAACATGAGACCGATCATGAACACCCACATGATTCCAAAGTTGCGCCACTTGTTTTTGGCGTAGTAGTTGAAGGAAGAATTGATGTAAGCGTCACCTTCAACATATGACTGTCCAGGAACGGATCCGATAGCTCGGCAAGCTCTTTGGGAACCAGAGATGTTGTCATAGGCACTGAGGGCTGGAAGAGGACCGCTGGCAGGAATGTAGTCGGTGCATTCAAATCGCCTGTTGTGGAATTCGTTGACCATGAGCGCTTCGAAGCCATAGCTGACAGGATTGATGTAGCGGATCCACTTGGACCATCCCAACATGTAGTTGGGAGGGATGGCGAAACCAGTGTACATGACCAGGCCTAGAATAAGAATAGCAGCGGGCGCCAATGCCTGTACTAGGGAGCGCGACAAAGCGGCAATAGACCGGAAGAACATGGACATGACCAGTGTGAGCGTGAAAGAGATGAGGACAAAGAAGAAAAAGTTGCCCGGTTCTCTTCGCAGGTTCGTCATGAAGTACAGGACCAGATTGAACGTAATGGCGTTCAGAATCTTATAAGGCATGTCTGTCAACATACTAGCAAAGGCTTCAGCAGATGGGTGATACAAGGCGTAGCGCGAGTGCTTTTCGACAATCGGACGTTGCGCGTAGAGCGTCAGGATTTCGAGAGCGGAACCGAAGGCGTTCATCAGGATGGCGAAGAAAAGTAGAGCGGATCGAGTGTAGAAACTTGATGTCGTAGGCTGGAGGTTATAGAAGACGGATGAGATGATAAGGGCCATGATTGAGTTAGCGACGAGTTGGGTCACGGTGATACTAGGATCAGCTTTTAATCGGACAAAACCTCGCCATAGACAGAGCTTGACCTGATCAGAGTAAGAGAGGGTGTAGGGCGATGTCTCGCGCTGACCCTTTGCCTTCTGAAGCTGACGCGACTCCTTAAAGCGCTGGCTGGCCTCGCCGCCGATGGGGTATTTTTGCTCATAAGCTTCAATGTCTCGAAGCAGTGCTGCGCGCTCAGAAGAATCGAGCCAGCGCTGCGCAAACTCGTCAGGAGTGCGGGGAACGCTGCCCTCGAAACCCTCACGAACGATACGCTCCAAGGGGCTGGTCATTGAAGTCAAGAAATCGGCATCTGTTTGGCGGTCAGGGCAGTGGAATCCCATATTGACGAAATATGCCTTGGCGTCTGTGGTCTTGCCGAAGAAGATTTGTCGGCCCTCGTAGAGAACAAGCGCCTTGTCAAAGAGATCGTAAGCTGCCTGTGGCGCCTGGTAGATGGCAACACAGGCAGTGCTGCCGTTGATCTCCGTCTCCATACGGAGTGTTTTGCAGAACTCGATGGCGTTTGCAGAGTCGAGACCTCTGGTCGAGTTATCCCAGGCTTGCAGGGGTGCTCTGCTGAGAGACGCTTCAGCAATGGTGACACGCTTTCGCTCTCCACCAGATACACCGCGCAAGAAGTCGTTTCCAACACGAGTGTTGAGAGTGTGTGAGATACCGTACAAGGCCATGATGACATCGCGCTGGTGTTCGGCGTATTGTTGGACGCTGACGCCACCCGGGATGTGCCTTGGGCGACGAGCTTGAGCAGCAAAGTAGAGGGTCTCTCCGACAGTCATCATAGGAAAATGGACATCGACTTCGGCAGTGTAGATGGCCTCTCCGCGGTAGTTCTTGTGCATAAGTTCTGGGCTGACACCTGTTCGCAGTGAGTAAAACAGAATCCATAGAAGCGTAGTTCAGCAGTGGCAGACGTACCCTGATAGTTAATGTGGGAATTTTGATCGACGAAGAAACCATGTGTCTCGCCAGTAATGGTCTTCAAGAAGGTGGAGCAACCAGATCCAGGAGGTCCCAGAACAACCAGCATCTCACCGGCCTCGACGAGACCATCGCATTCTCGCAGAATGTTGATCTTGCGGCCTTTGTTGCCCATAAGCTTCCTGACAAGACTAGGGCCCTCGAGCCAAACGTTGCCGACACTCTTCTGGTAATCAGCGTCGGTGCCGAAACCGTGGACATTCAGGTTGCGGAAAGCAACACCGGCTGTTCGGACAGGCGCGGCGTCTTCGTCCTGGAGTTGCAAATTGAGCATAGCCTTTGTCCAGGCACGGGCATTGAAGTTCTCGCCATTGGGATCGAGAGCCGAGTTAGGGGGTGCATTAAAAGGGTTTGCTTGTGAGGAAGATTGCTGACTCTGGGCAGTCAGGCGTCTGGCAAGTTGGTGCACGGCATCTTCTCTCCGTGCGGTCTCGGCGATGTCGTCGTCGTCACGTGTGTTGTGAGAGGCATTCTTGTGGTCAGAGCGGTTGTGGTGACTTGGCGGCGAGCCCTCGCCGGCTGCTATCGTAGAAGCGTCTGACTCAGCAGTGTGGTGATCCCGCTCGTCCTCGAGGTAGTGCTGGGGTCGTTGTTCAGCCCTCATCTCTGGTGATGGGACGCCGCCGGATACAGCCTCCCGATCAAAGTTGGAGGTGAAATTGCCTACTAGGCTCATGGTGGCCAAGGTATCGCCACTCAATGGCCAAAGATTGTCGGTGAAGTGTACAGTGCAAGGCGGACAAAGAAATAGGTACTAAAAAGTGGTGAGAGAAGGCAGAATGGTAAGAAACGATAAAAACACGCGATGTCAGGAGGGATATGTATAATAACCCGAAGTAGGAGGAGCAGCTAATAAGGGCAGCCTAGGCCGCGCCCCAGTAATTGATGGGATTTAGTTCAGCGGGCAATGGAAACTCGCTTGCAGCCAAAACAGCCTGGCCGCCCGCAACCGATACGACGCATACGCTCGACCGCTTGGTCGTCCAGCCAATCAGGACCGCCTCGCTACGGCAACGTCGCTTTCTCGAATCTTGCCTGGGTTACCGTTTCGCCATCAACGTCGTGTGGGCCCGGACAAAATGCGCGTGGCGCTGGCCATGGGTATGGGTATGGGCATGGCCTTGGGCATGCACGCCTTGCGTACTGCTAACGCTTCGTCCGATTTCCCGGGAGGCTGATGTCGCAATGCTTGCCGCGCCGCGCCCGTACTCCCCGACAGGTACTGTAGGGTGCAGTGTAATACAGTATGTAGTCGTGCATCCTACAGTACCATGCCCTTCCGCTCCTATTTGTCCGGCCATACGCCAAGCGCGATATGCCTTTTTGTGGCTCAGCCAAGTGTTCGTCTAGCCCGCGCATTTGCCCTACTCAGCTAAGCGGGGTGGAATGCGAATGCGCTGAGAACGCCCAAGGGGGAAAAACTAAGTGCCTCGGAGTCTGTAGTGCTCACAACCCAGCACTGGGAACCTGAGAGGCTGCATCCAGTCAGCCTAGTGAGATCAGTTAGCCAAGCCTGACGTCGTCTATCTCTTTCGTATGAGTATATTTTTTCTTTCCCCATCGATCGACGCGTTTCCCCCTTTCGTCTGTGTCTCCTTTGAGACGAACAACAGCGCTAGAACAATTGCCACGGACGAAATTGGCGACGATTCAGGGTGAAGTTGGTAGGCGTACACGGCCGCCGAAGCGTAATGAGGAGTTTGCTTAATCGGTGTTGGGTCCTGTTTTCGGTTAGGCGAACCGTGGGATTCTCGGGTGCTCGCCTAGCGCAGCACGGCAGCGGAAACACCTCAGTCCGAGACATGTGTCTTGCGTATGCAAAACTTCTTCAGCCTTACCGTATCCCGGGAACCTGTCCAAAGGCTTTCCGGCTCCACTCACAATTACAATGTTTTGCGTGATGTTTCCCAACCAAACAACGCCCGCCCTCCGGACAAAAGAACGGTGACTCGGCGACCTATTCCGAGGCTGGGTGCATATCTATACCCTGACAGCCAACAACGTAGAAGCTTACACCGTATCTCACCTGCTGTCCCTCTCTGCAGGAGGCCCAACTGCTTACCTACCTACCTTGGTACAATTTACTGTCCGCCTGAAGGCTGAGATGGTTTCACTGCATACTGCTCGGGAAAGGCGTCGGAGCCCGTGGAAGTACGCGCAAAACCATTGGCACTTGTCATATCGGTCGTCTTGGCTCACATGTGATATCTCTAGTATACCATGAGAAACAAAGGAAGAGAAGAGTACCAACTCTTCATCCCACGGGCAGTCATCGTTTATATACAATGCTTACCCTCCGTCCTCAATAAACTCTAGCACATCCCGGCCCACCGACCCACCGACCCTCCGTCGGCCAGGCTCTGCTTATTGCAACGGCGAGCAAAATCCCATGGAACCTTTTTCTCAGGGCGCTTGTTCGGGGTCTAAAATCTTAGAATAATACATGGTCCGTACACTCTCAGGAACACTAGCAAGTACAGTAAGATGGTGCTCACCAACGAGACCTGGCGGCCTGAATGCGTGCATTTGAGCATTTTACACACGAACAGGCCTAAAAAGGACAGATGAACCGGTAGGGACCGCGCTCGGAAACACCCGCTTCCACTCACGTGGCATCGCTTTTCTGGCAAGAAAAAGGAAAAAATTGGGTCGGGAACTACGCACGGGTCACCCGCGTTCTCTCAGGCTGGTCGTAGGCACTCGAACCTGACCTCATCCTTGTCACCATGACTAGGGAAGCATAAGACCATGCTAGTCCGATGAAAACATGAATAGCATACGATTGAACCACAGAATGCTGAAATGAACCATAGGAATGAGAGGAAGTCTTCTATTTCTACTGCTATACCTGCTATGTAGCAAAAACTCATCTACTCACTGAATCCTCCAACCATTCCCATCCAGCCAATTACACCTTTTACCTTGCTGAACTCAACATGGCACAAGCATGAAAATACTACGTCGTGCAAACTCTATTTGATAACCGTATTTTCTAACCAACATCTCTTTTACCCCTCCACATCTCTTCTCCCTACAGAAAAGTAACTCCCACAGATCCATCAATGCCCGCCAAACTCCGCCTTTAATCCCCCAACCACGACACCCAAACCGCGCTCTCTCACGCACACATATCGAACCCATAAGATCTAAAACACGCCACTATTATCTCTACAACTCAGCCATCACTGCAGCGAAATCGTTCCCAAAACCACTCCCACAGCGGATTACAAACACGCTACCAAACCCAGCCTCTCAAAACACCCCCGTTTCTTCCACGATTCATAGCTACATACATACACAACGCCATTCGTAATCTGCCATTCGTAATCTGCCATTCGTTTTTTTCTAGAGTACTCCAACTAATTACGTGAGAGCGCATGTAGCCAACATTTTAGGATACAAGTCTCGAGTCACCCCCAGGTATAATATACGAGATATGTCGTAGGGATATGGCGTCAAGATATTTCACTTTTTGGTTCCAACGGGGTGGAACCATGGCATATGCTTGGATTGCTGCCCCGTCCCATTTTTTTTAGGAGGGGGTGGAAGTTAGAGGGGCGGAAAGTAGAAAAAAGAGAGAGAGCGAGGGATGCATGGTTGGTACGTAGGAATCACGAAGACGTGAGGAGAAGAAGAAGTCTAGAGGAGTTTGTGCTGAGACGGTTTGATGGTAATCCATATGGATGTTTGTTGTTGTTATTATTGAAACAGGGCACTGTGGTGAGGTACCCTGGATCCATCTTGTCACTTTCGAGAAACCCCCCCCCCCCCCCCCCCTTTATTTATCCTCTGGGGCCACCAACAAAAAACAAATCAAAAAAAGGACAAAACATTATTTTTAAAGCCTTACGCCTACAAATTTCCGGTCTAAGACTTCCATAGACACATGAGTACATACATAAACTACCACCAGCTTCCCCTTCACCAGATCCTCTTCGCCACCATCGCATACCTACTAACATGTCCAAAAGCTGTGCCCCTCTCCTTCTCCTCCCTCTCCTTAGTCCTCGCCTTCTCATCCCTCTCCTTCAACCTCTTCAACGCGTCAGGATCATCCTCATATATGATTTTTCTCTTCTCTTCATCGACATCGACAACGCCCCAACCGCCCACGCGTTTCCCACCAGTCTCCACGTTCATTTTCTCGCGCTCCTGCATCCCGTGGTACCGGTTGCGGCTGACGGATAGCAGCATCATGCCGAGGAGGAGTTTGAAGGCGAGGAGGATGAGATAGATGACAAGGAATACAAGGAGCATGGTTGAGGCGGCAATG
>Ga0115853_100163_pt1 | contig 19239 bp, 16 predicted proteins | sample InSIn5gowninarea_FD_83867 | JGI IMG/M metagenome (GOLD analysis project Ga0115853, IMG submission 83867)
AAAAGCGGCGGAGAAACGACATATTGAATCGTGGTGCGACATCTGGAGAGAAGATCATCGTAGGCGGAGCGCGTGGTATCTTAACACTATGGGACCGCGGAAATTGGACCGCAACGATGTACAGCGTTATTTAGCTCCACAAACTGTACATCGAAGGGCGGAGGAACTGATTGCGATGCTTACCTTAGATAACCGCAATCAAGTGAAGGCTTTTGATCTTGTCTTTGATGAGGGCGCCGTCCAAAAATGACTCTGATATTCCGACGAAGTGACGGGATGGCATCGACAGTGATGTGTTGGATGAACCGGCCAGCTGCGGTAGACTATGCTGCTTCAAGCGTAGCCTGCGGAATCGCCCGCCGTACAGAGTGGATTTTATTTCTTCCGTGCCGCAATGGTTCGAAGCCTCCTTTGGCGTGCAAGAAAAACCGTTTTGTTAATAGTTCGGAGCCTATCCGCGGCTATGCCAGTTGGCTGGCTGCTGAAATGCGTTGTGTAACGTAACGAAATTGTTGCTGCAGCTCTTGCTGGAGCTCCCAATGGGACGGTTGTGAGGTGCGTGTGTGTGGAGCGATACCTCAACGGCCGAATTTTTTGACAGACCTCGAATTATGGAATCTGGTGTGCGGTTGTTATCCCATCGATCGATATTTTGGCGTTAATTGAGTATTTCATCAAGCATAAGTCCGTCCGGGTCTGCAACGGTCGTTCAGGATCTTCAAATATGGAAGGAAGCTGAGCCCGATGTAAATTCTGTCAGATTTTCAGCATCTAAACAAATATATTAGGTTTCGCTTGACTGGCGAGGAACTTGGTCCACTGCAATATATGATGCTTCCGTACCTGTGTGTTATTGTCAAAACCTTCTCGAGTTCTTATCCAATGGCTGTAGTATATGATCGCAAATGGTGTTAAACAGGTGCATCAGTGCTTGGCCGTGCAGTGATTGGGAAGGTTCATGCAACAGATCATATTGATGGCGAGTAGTATGGTAAGTATAGTAATCGGTCATCGCGGTCCATATCCTCGCAATTGGCGAGTGGCTGCTTCGCCATCAGCCTCTGAGTTCATGTTGAGGAAAGGACTCGGCAAGGAGGTGTACGGCGAAGCGAGATGACTGGATGTCATACGAAGCATAATATCATAAAGGGATGTTCTGACTCGACATCAACATTGTAGGTGGATCTGTTCGCTCAAAACTGTGCGATACAGTAGTAGAAGTGGGAACTCGCGTGGAAAGGTGTTCATCGAGTACTGACTCTCCTGAGCCTATGCGGTCAGAGTGTGAAATGTGGGTATTCTAGGAGATGAATAATGCGGTCAAAGGGTACTTTACAGTAATAATAGTATCGTGGGGTGCATGGTCCGCCTGAACTTGCCGTGAGACGCGGTAGTTGAGCCGTCATAGCGTTATGCCATACTGTCGTGTATTACTCAGATGTGGTAGCGAGTGGACCTGGTAGTTGGCAGATCGTGTATTGTTGCTGACAGTCGGGCCATGCTTCCGCCACGCACCGCCGTTTTGTGATTACCCTTGTCGCCACGCTGTTACGGCATCGAGGGGGTCCGCTCAATTGAGGCATGGTGTAGTTTTGTAGCCACGCCTGCGGGCGTGTGGCTTTTCATATAAAAAGTTGTGGCCGCAATACTCCGAAAGAGGCGCACGAATTAAACGGTCAAATACCAACAACATGCGCACACATCACGGCGGCTAAAAGTTCGGTTACAAGATTTAATCCAGTACTAGTACAAACTTCTTCTACATGGACGATAGACAGATAGGTTCTGTACGTGCTTTGTCAGGTCGTCGATGTTCTGTGTCTTAGGATGTGAATAAAGCGTTTATGCAGATTAGTCGCCGTGGAATGTTGTTAGAAGCACAATGAGGTCATACTGTATGTCGAATCTGTTTGGGTCAAACGAGATCCGCTTGTATAATACTAGAAAGCAACTGAGTAAACGGAGTGGCGCCCGTGGAAAGTCTTCTGTATTTCGATTGGCGGAAACAAATGATTTGGATATATTATCATTGAAATTTTGATTTGTAAATGAAAAGTCAGTAGTGGATGATTGGACTGAAATCTGAAGGTTGTGTCGTGCGGACTCTTCGCTTGCACATAGGCGATCTGGTGGCTTGAAACGGATGTTACCGTGCACACAAAGCCACATGGTCACTTTTACTAGGTAGCGCATTCCATCATCCCGCACCACTTTTCTTTCACCCAATATTACATTTTTGTGGCAGACATTAACATTACAGTATAGACACGCGCTGCACCGGCCCGCCACCGGGCAGATGCTCACCGCCATCTGCCACGTCCTCGAATCTGCACGTCGGCAAGCATGAACCACATTCCATGCACGATCCCACGTGTCGTTCACTTCCAAAATGCCTGCTTCGACTTCTATCATTATTCCATGTAGAACAATGGCACACGTCGCCACCGCCCCGAGAAGCATGATGACGAAAGTGCCGCCAGCCTGCGAATTTTGCGAAACTCTCCTCGGCTTCCCCCAATGTTCGCCAGGATTATGTAGGCGAGGCGGTTTCTGGCGCAGAAAACATTTGGTGCATCTCATAGATCTACCTCGGCACAAATCACTGCCAGCTTCTGTGGACATTGTTGTCATACAAGTATTCGAGAATACTCCAATGGATCATGGATATCCTGATACCAGGAAAGCCAAATAAATCTCCGAATGAGAACCCAGATCCGCGGGTGAGCGCCGACTCCGAGTTGGTGACGATCAGAGAGATCATAGCGTGGCAGTTAATGATAAAAGCATGGGCCATGTTTGTCCACGTGTCATTGTTAGCTTCCATATAACCTTCTGGAAATCATCTTGGAAGTTCGTTTTTGCCCGGGTCGAACTTCCACGCCCGGCACCCGGGCTACAGTAAGAATGGACCCCATATGACAACCGTACGTCAAGTCGTCAACTGAAGCTTCAATACAATAATCCTTTGGCCCTAGGACTTCTACCGCCATTGGAATATGTCAGCGCGTCACTACTTCCTTAACAATTCGGACTAACAAAGTCTCCTTGGCCTCTGGGTGCCTAAGTTCTAGAGTATTACCTTAAGAAGTAGTAGCTGACTAGAGGCTACGCTGGCTAGTCAACAAATATCATGCAACAACGGTATCAAATTGCTGCAACCGTGCGCTTATTATTCATCTTTTGCGCCCCAAGGCCATGACACCATACCATTACTGTATGTGTTGAGGAGGTTTCCAAGGGTCGACACGCACTTGCCACATCAACTCCACCAGCGTGTGCACGGATCTAATTTGGCATATCCACTCATCCACTCATCCGGTCTCAACGTCTTTCCGGAGTCGACCATGCCGCGATTTTTCTCTAGGACGAAAGTGCCAACCAATGGGCTACCACTCTATCCTTATTTCCGCGATCCACCTTTTCCCCATCAGTAGTACGTGCAATAATTACTGACCTGGTTCCGAATGTCATGGCAATCCTACTACCTGAGGTTTGGTTCATGAAATAACTTTATGGCTACATTGAGATGTCACCAAAGGAGCATTAGGAACGGTGCACGATCTGAGAGTCTTTTCAGAAAAACGAAACGATAAAATGACAGTATGTGGCTTTGGTTAACTCCGCAGTTTCTTCCAGCACTAATTACCAGTTATCATTAATCATCGATTGACCAGATCAGGTAGTGGCGTATCAACGGCCACGAAAATGCCTCAACTCTAGTTGACTGGAATTAGAAGCTGGTCCCTACCTCGGCTATATTCCTACTCCAAATTTATCACTTCTTGTGAAGAAAAGTCGGTGAATATACAATTTTAAACATTGACAATAAAGCATAGTCTTCCAATTGCTCGCTAGATGATGGCGTCTTCTCATGTTACATCCCCCGCAAGTCTACAACTCCTGCGATGATATGCTCGTGGGTGGTTAGGCGAGCTCAAATTTGTACTGCAACGAAGCTGCTACATTATCTATTCTATCAAGCCGGATTACTCGTCGCGAGTCGTCCGGGTAACGTCAGCTTTGGCTCCACCCGCTACCTTTCTCAACTCCATCTTTTGGTGTCCAAGCTTGAACTACAGTACTGTCAACAGGTGCTGTGACCTGCCTCCCTGGGGCGTGCTCAATTGCACCACATCAACTATGCCCTCATCACCACCAGGGGAAAATCTTGAAAATGGCGCCCTGTTCCCGGACACCGTTGCACACGTGGTACCCGGCAATAAACCTAGATCAAACCTTCCACAGCGCTGGTTATGAGAATAGACTCTCCTGTCTTGTGCACTGTTGCACGGTAACCTCTGGCTGATTCATGGTACCAGAGTATTCGACAGTATTCTATGTCTGTTCTAGCGCACCGGTCGAATAAGTGGTTGTGGCACTTTCCACATTGTCATCTTCCTACAGCATCCCTGGTTGAGTAAAAGTCCCACTACCCGTCTCCGGCCTCGCACAGACTTCAAAGTCCTGCCGCGATCGCTTGCGTTCTTGTTGAGAGCATGTCCTATTTGGATCGCAACATCCTGCAGGATCCTCGCGTGTCACACACATTCGACGAGGCGCAATGTCGTAAGCGATGTGGGAAATAACATGCAAAGCTATAGACCGTGAATTTTGAAATCTAGAGCCTTTCTCTAGAGCGTAGATCTCGGTATGTATCACACGGATTGGACCAGATACCGAGATACTCGGATACTCCAGCGGTAAATCGTGTACGAGAAAACTATTGCCTGAGACAAATCCGAAACGTGATGCTTATTTGGTGTTCACTAGCACCACGCGAAGATTGCTAACTGAATGGGCAAGCTGTAAAGAACTGTGATGCTCCTCTGAGTAGCGTGCCTATAAGGCTTCAGCAGAGCTCGGGTATTCAAATTCCTCAACTTACAATCGTGCCGACGTGACTTCCACACGATACGTTGCAACAATCATTACTCAACGTGTGTTCATCTTTGAATCACGAACTGGTCTGTTGACCCGCCTTCCGGTCCATCATCGAAAGTCCGCTTGGAGAGCACCAGCTCCAACCCTGCGAAACCTACGTCCATATTTGGCGAGTGGCTTACGGATCTCTCTCCTTTTTTACTCAGGAGATGACCAAAAACCGAGATTGACACAAGCGGACCCAGATACTACAGTTTCTGGCCCAGTCGTTTTATTTCGCGTTTGCGGTCATTGTCAACACTTGGATTCTGCATAGGCTACCGGCCTGTCCCTTGCCCACCATCGCTCCACGCGATTGAAAGAGAAGCAGAGTATCTGCAGCGTTGTTTCTTCAGAGTTCCAACCCCCTTTCATACCAGATCAGAACAGAGATTCGTCGCTTCGAACCCCAACGTTGCTGGACCCACCCGATTCCACTTTCATTCGACTCTTTGCAAAGTATCGGCCACTATTCCTTGTCCCAGAGATCATGGCAGTCTCGCCGGAGGTGGTAAGAGCTCAAACGATCACATCGTGATTCTCTCCGACCATGAGAACTAGAATGAACGAAGCACATCAAACACGATGATGCCTCAATGGCAGGGCCATGCATTACACAGGTATTCGAATCTTCCAATAGAAAACCTTTCCGCTACTACGACCCTCCGAACTGTGGTCTGAAGATCCATGGATGGCAGCATATGTCAATTGAGATCCATTGGGTTCCTCACAGGTTAGCATGTCCAGATATCATTCATGTTACACTTCACCCACTAATATTTTTTCGCTCGACCAACCGTGTGAGCAATTATTGCAGATTCGTTAACCCTCCAAATACCAATCTACCTCCGTGCCTGTCAGATTCGGAACGCAATATCCTCGTGAACGGTTTACCATGATGTTCATATAACTTCACGACTTTGTGATAAGTTAGTATGAAATCTTTCTCGGCTCTTCGACAATCCACTTGGAAGATTCGTATCTCTCGATTTACACACACGTCACTGGGGCCTTGGGATCTCGTTCTCCACCACATCTCGCTACATAACCATGTCCCGATACATGTCTCCCCGACTATGATGTTTCCACTGAAGGCGAACCCATATAGAACGATGAAATAAACAAATCAATTGTTCACTTTTCAAAAAACTATATCGATTCGTGTCAGGTTATTCCACCGATCGGCAGTTGGTCTGACGGATACATGTAGATATCCTTAATAGTAAAAGCTGCTTGCATTCCTACCAGTGAACAAGGAAGTCACCCGCTCTTCACGACTTTCTCTCCCTTCCGCTCTCTTGATCATGACTCTCTCCCCGCATATCTATCTTTCGTCCTAGATCTGCCCTTCCATGTTCAACTGCCCAAGTCATCAATCTCCGGAAATCACCCAATTAGCAGTCTTACTTCTGAACTCTTTCGCACAATCATAGTCTTTTGTCCAGTGTCATATTAGAGTGGGACAGTTCCTTTCCTAGTGAAGCTTCATTTGCGATCAGAAAAGTACATGATGGGTGGCAAGAATACCTGGAGTGGCCCTCGATGTCTTGCTACCGTGATATTAAGATAGTTTTTGGTCCTGTCATACCGCATGGAAATGCGGCATTCGTGTGCGCAGAAGATTTTTACATTACACAAATTCCAACCACTTTGGTAGTGCACACAGGGTTTACCTTTGTCTGAGCTTTATGGAATGTTACTCACGTAGACTATGCCATTGTAAATGAACATTTTCATTAACTCTCCTCTTCAAAGGTGTGCTGTCATGATGAACGATGATATTTACTGGATTGTTGTCCGTGGGTATAAAAACAGGCTTTAAACGCTCGATAGTGTAACTGCGTCTGCTTGCGGCCATGTCTATCTGGCTCACTCCTTTCCTTCTTTATCCTCCTCCCCTGCGACTTGTCTCCCCTGTTTACATCATCACGACCTTATCCTACCCGAAACCAAAATCACTCCACGTTCTCCTCCGTACGACCATAACCTGCTTCCTTCCCAACCTTCTTCTGAAACGCCCAATCAATCATCAATCTTGCCCTGCTCGCGGCACCAAAGCAACAGGCTTAGCAACAATCTCCGCGGCAACAGAAGCAGGTGCCTCCATAATCTGCTCCATCACGGGCATCTTCGCCACCTCCACCTCCATCGCCGGCTGTCGTCTAACCCCATACGTCCATACGCAGTAACCGGCACATGCTGCAAGACTTCCCAACCCCGCTGCACCGGCCCCCCTGACAAACGCACGCGTCCAGGCCGCATTAGTTGTAGCCAGCGGCCTTGCAGGTACACTTCTTCTCTGGCCAACAATAAAGGCACCCACGCCAAGCCCCATCCCGGCTAAACTCCACTCGTCGACACGAACTTGAGATTTGTTCTCGAGCAATCGCCATGCGCGGTCTTGCCATTCGATTTCTTGGGCTGTGCGCATATGGTAGAGGGGGAGGTAGATAGCTAGGAAGAGGGTTGTGATGAGGGCTGAGCGACCGGTTGTTTGGAGGAGTGTCGGTCGTGATAATGCTGCTGTCGTTGTCGTTGTCGTTGTCGGTGGGGGTGTTGTTGATAATGATGAAGGCCAAGATGGTGATGATGATGGCGATGAAGGTTTATTTGCCATTGTTCCTGCTACTGCATTGCTTATATTTTGTGTAGCTGTCAAAGACGCAGTCGTCGTAGCTGGCGCAGCCTTGTATTTGCGAAAAGCGGAACGAGCGAATAGAGATACCGGATATATAGCGAGACCGACTGCTGCACCTGTTGGTATTGCGCGGTGGAGGACGTGCGTTGTGAGGATAGTGCGGGAAAGAGTTTGGTCTTCTGCGTAGGGCGTGTGGGGGAAGAGGCGTGACATTCTTGTATGTGGTATGTATGGGACTTGTGGTTTTTGTGTTCTTCTATGCTGTCGTCTTAAGCGAAGTGGTGGATGTGGCGGGCGAGCACGATTATGTCGCAAGCGAAATTTATTGCACTGAAAACGAGAACGAGAAGCTGCTGCTTAGTAGCGATTGATGATTTTTTTCTCTGCTTGTGCATGTACTATATCACAAGGAAGGCGGATAGCAAGCTCTTCAATACTTTCTAGCAACACTTTCAAGGTGGAAGGGCAGGGTGATATGTTTTCCGAAGATAGGATGTGGTCAAAGTCACTCCGTCGGACACCGTCGGCTATACAGTACTCATGAAAACTATCACAGATGCAACTAATACACACCCCCTCTCAGAGAACAGCTCCCAGCCGCTTAGTAATGTACAGATCAATAGTACAATATTATAGCTCGATTAACAGACGGGGATCACGCATTGACTCCATGCGGGCGTAGCGAATGGACTGTCATATACAGTATGAGGATTATCCCGAAAAATGATCGGGTTCTCGGCCGTACGAACACCAAACCACGACATGGATTGTGCAGTCTTGACATGGTAATTGCAGTCGATGCTCAACACAACCAGCTAACCTCTGGATTCTCCGCCTATTTGTTTTCTCCTTTATTCATTCGTCGCACCAAATGGGGCCAACAGGCACAATGCGATTTCAAATCTAGAGCATGGACAAATGCTTTCCCAATCTCGTAAAAACCGCTTCGAACCAATGCCCCCTTTACCTAACCACTTGCATCACTCCTCGGAAGACATCCAGCTCTCGGACAGTAGACATGGACGCAGCATTGATTTGACAATGACATGGTTGGAACCGGACCAATACGCTCAATGGGAATTTCCAATTGAGTAGTGGTCTTTGTTCTACTGAACGATATATGGTGCCGCATTTGTGCCTCAATCCATGCCCATGAAAGCGGCTATGCCATGGTTTCCACCACCTCTTGTTTTTGCCCCGCGCTTCTTCTTTTTCTTCTGTCTGGCACGAGGCTCGTCGCTATCATTGTCGCTGTCATCCTCCTCATCTTGTTCATTATCTGACTCCGCCTCTAGCTCATCATCACCGTCATCGTCATCATCGCTTTCCTCGTCGTGGTGGCCACCCACATCTCCATTTACACCATCAACGCCATTCACATCCACCTCACCATCCCTCGCCGCCTCACCACCACCAGCACCACCAACAGCCTCATCCACCCTTCTCCAAACCTTCACGACCTGGCCCCCACCACTAATCATCCTCCCCGCAACATCAAACCCCAACGCCACAACACCATCCACCCCCGTCTCATCATGCCTCGCAGATCCAGCCACACTCCCACCTTTGCCCTTTAATCTCACATACTTGATCTCGCCGGTGCCTAGTCCAGCTACCACAACACCTTCAGGATTAACCGCCAAAGCCTCAACTGTACCTTCGTCGTCCGGACCAGTGAGCCCACGATGTACGACAACACGTCCTGTTTGATCGGTCCAATTTCCGCGGTCCCATAGTGTTAAGATACCACGCGCTCCGCCTACGATGATCTTCTCTCCAGATGTCGCACCACGATTCGATATGTCGTTTCTCCGCCGCTTTTTGGCCATTTCTGTCGCAACCTGGCCACCCACAACTGCAGAACTCAATAGCTCATCTCCTTGATCCTCACTCACCCCAACCACTCCCTTCCTTAAATCGCAAACCGCAAGCGTTGACCCTGATGTCGTAACCCACATGCGCGCCGTGCCTGACGTGCTTGCTTCAGAGGGAGGTAGAGGTGTTAGTGAGGTTAGGGGTTCGGTATAGGACGAGGGATTGTCTTTCGGCGCGTGGGGCCGGAGGGTGAGGGAAGGGCGGGAGGAGTGAGGGAGTGTTGCATGGGAAGCGGTGGATGATGAGTTGGTCGAGGGGGATGCTGTGCGAAGATCAAAGAGATGCAGGCGGCCGGTGTCGGTGCCGAGGAGGAGGGTTTGTGGTGTTAAAGCGTGGAGGACAGAGGGGTGGTCGAGACGGGATATCGTACTGTTGCTGTTGAATGGAATTAGCTCGAGTTAGCCTGCCTTCTTCATTTTTTCTGCACACTATCTCTTTAAGATCCCCAACAACAGCATAAAAGGAGGTCTTCAAATATAAACCCCACTCACCCATCGTACGGCACAACGACTTTTCCCTCCACCCTCCCTGTTTCCGTCTCCGCAGCCTTAACAAGCCCATCCGTCCCCGTTGAGAACAAAATACCCCCATCATGACTAAACGCAAGAGCTCTACAACTCCCCTTGTGTCTCCGTGTCTGCCACACCGTATCTATAGTATCGAAGCCATTTTCCGAGAGGCGGCGGCTGGTCGGGGTTATAGCAGGAGATTTGTGGATCAAGGTGGAGGAGTTATGCGACGAGGTTGAGGTGGAGGTTGTGTTATTATGGGCGGAAGAGGAGGTAGTGCCGTCTGCGCCAGGTGGAAGAGGAAGACGAAATGTCTGGACGTGGCCAGAGGATAGACCGACGCTGAAAATGGGGCTCGTGGGGTGGATGGCGAGGGTGAAGATGTCGGCGTGGAGGGGGAGCGTGCAGATGTTGTCGAACATGTTTGAGCTGTGCCTTCTATTCGTCCTACCCTTTACTCCTTGCTTCCGCTACTCTTCTATATGTGTGACGTTATTGTCGCATCATTGATATGGTGAGATGTGTCGATTTTGCTGGTTTTTGCGAATGAAGAGAAGAAAATGTCGAGTACAAGGGACTTGCGACGCAATGTGTGGGGTCAGAGAAGCTTGCCAATGGGCCCCGCCACACTATATTTTGATCGGCGAAACATCAGAGTAACGTGCATATCAATACAACTCTATCTAACAGAGCCGTCTACGGAAAGGTCATCCGAGCGATTCTTGGATTGTTTTCAAAGAGACAAAAAGATCAGAGGTAGTGATCTCAATGCAGTGTATCTGAAACGCTAGGTAATGTGCATTTGAATCCTCGTGTACTCTATAGGTGAATGCTCTACTGTAATCCAATGGCTGATCATCCCGCCCTGAGAACTGATCAAAGTCATCCTTGATGCAATGGCTGCACTGACTGCATGACAAGGTGCAAGATCTCTAACTCATTGTGTACTCTTAAAATTAATGGTCCGTGTAATCATTATCATGAATCGTAATTGACCTCCTTCCCCTATCGCCCATCGCCAGGTGGTGTGAGCCACCGAAGTCCTGTGCTTAGGCTACGTCGTCGTTTCTCTGGTATTGGTGTTACATCTGTATTCACGCCGAACGATTGCTGTGCCGGAGCATCATCGTCTATGGAGGCCCGATGTAGTGCGTCGAATGTTTTCACGCTTGCTGGTAACGAGGTAGAGGCAGGACATTCTTGATTTCCGACATCGTAGCTAAATTGTGACTTAGCATGTGCCGCCGGACTCTGCGGTTGCGATGCATAAGCTCTTGCATGCGCACGTGCAGGTCGTGGTGCAGAGGCAGACAAGCTATACCGCTTCACTGGAGTAGCTGCGTGGCCATTCCAGCTACCATCGCCGTTGTCTTCTTCTGATTCGCTTGTCTCCATTCCGGGCGATAAGACAAGCTCAGAATCCTTATAGAGCTCTTGTCGCGCCCAGACATCGGCATTCGTCTCGAGCTCAAGGTGGAAAGATACTGGTGCTTTCCGCTTCGCTGGAGGCTGTGGGGGGTTGGTATCTGGTGCAGATGGAAGAGACGGCCGCTGCGTATCCGACTCTGATGAAGACGATGTTCGGAGATCCTTGGTAGCTCCGGCATTTGGTTGGTATGTCCTTGAGTTGTTGCGGTTATTCCGTGGCTTGGAATTAATCGTATCATCTGGCGCCGTGTGAGAAGCTGATCGTCCAATCGCATTCATTCGAAGGTCGACCTGGCTGGGACTGAATGCAATGCGGGCTCTAAGCTGTTGTACAGCATCATCAAGCGCAAGCTCAATCGCGCAATGATTCTGAATTCGGCTAAGGCGTGGCCAGGTTGCTCGCTCGCCGTACAGATTGGCTTGGAACATGAAGTCGCTTGTCGGATTTGCCAGGACCTTGGGTAGTTGAGCAAAAGAAACTTCTGGGAATATTGTAATATCGCCAGAGTAACGCTGGCTGAGGACGGATCTCGTTTTCGTAAGAAGGTTCGACATAACACCGAGTTCGGATAGTACATGCATTCTGTGCATTGCTTCGTCCTTGGCAAGATTTGTAAGGACGTTTATCCATCCAGGTCCGGCATCCACGACCGAGTCATTCTGTAAACCATCGGAAGAACACTTGACTTCCTCTTTTGCCAGGAAGGGTACTACGTGTGGATTAACCTGAGACACGATGAAGTGGTTGACGTTAAACATCTCCGCAAGTCTCGTCATTGGGAGGTCATTGTCGACGGAGCCGTCTATCCAGCGCTGGGGACTGAAATTCCATGGAACTACCATTCCCGTCTTTGGGTCTTTCGATAACAGTCCCGCTGGTGAGTAGATCAAGGGTACAGAGCAGGAAGCAGCACTAAAGTTCTATCAGTAAGAGACGACTAATATGGTGAGCATGTGTATGGCAGGAGTATACATACACAGCAGACCAGATTATGACATTGGGTGCCGTGATATAGTTGAGTAGTCTTGGTAATTCGAAAAGACTGGCACTGGATACGCATATGTTAAGTATTCGCCTTGTCCTGTTGTAGGCCTCTTGAAAGGTCAGATCGCCCAGCATATTCTTCATGATTCTTGTTAGATTCGAGATATCAAACAAAGCTCCACTTTTGAGAAATCTTGCAACCTGGTGAAGGACACCATCATCCACGCCAGTCTTGGTGAAGACTTCCAGATCTCCATTGCAAAACTCACGAAGGACGACTGGCAACTCCTCATCCGTGCGAGTGCAGAGCACTGCACAAACGATGCTTCCAGCCGATGCTCCCGAGATAATCCGGGGCAACAACTTATTTTCCCAAAGACATTTGACGACTCCGATATGGTTCATCCCGAAAGTGCCTCCTCCAGATAACAGAAGTGCGCTCCTTCCGAAAGCTTGGCGTGCCTTTAACACTTGCTGCAACACATCTCTAGAATTTAAGCCTGAGGCTGGCTGCAAGTGCGTGATTTCCACAAGGGCATTCAATGTCGCAAGAGCTGATTTGATGTATTCTTCGATGAGTCGCTTAGTCCCAATATGCGAGTGACTGTATAGAAGTGTATTTCCCATGCCACCCAGATGACGGGCCAAACAGGTGCGGATCAGGAAAAGCATGCGACTCGCATCACCGCTAATCCTAGTTTCATTGAGCTGATCAAGTCTTGATTGTACCAATCCATAATCATACTCCGATGAGATATGCTCAGATTTCCAGATATTGTTGCCTTCGATTTCGTCGAGCTGGCTTGCAGCGACTCGCCAGTCATCTAGAGAGGTTGCCTAGCAATGTGTCAGAGCGTTATTGCTGTATATTGGCAGTATACGTACACCCTGTAACCTGAAGCGCAATAGAGTTCTCGCGGCGTCCGGATCCTGCGAAGCGCGCAATGGCTCCGCTGATGACAGTAAAGAAGTACCATCTAGGAACTTTGAGATTGTGGAAGCAGGATTTCGTACAAATTCATTGAAAGTGCCAACAGCAGCCCGAGCGTGCCGTAGGCTTAGGGTAGATTGAGGCGTCTGGTGTCCATGTCTCGGGACAATTGTAGGAGTTGCGAAGAAGCCGCTCATGAAACCGTGAAGACTGAGGGAATGTTGAAGACTTGGTTGCCTGCGACGACACCCATGCGCACTGCTCGTAGTTGTGGAGAGGATCCGGCTAACGGCTATATCTGTGGAGCGAGAGGTGAGCGCGGTGTGGCCGGGGAAGTCCAGGCACTGATTCTAACAATGACAAAAGCAAGGAAATGGCGAAGTAGAATCAAGGAGTGACTGTATTTGAGTTCAAACAGAAATAAAGGGTCGTGTAGGCGTTGAGAATCTATGTTTAGGCGTAAGGGAAATGTGTAAGGAGTCTGTTGGAGTGGCCAAGCGATCTCAAAAGTCACCTCAAGTTCAGCTGGTCTGGTCGCATGACCCGTACAGTACATTTTCATGACACGCGGACAGTTTTGCGTCAGGCTTGGGTAATCAAAACCCAACCACCTCGGCGAAGATGGTAAGTCAATATGGTCTACGATGTATTTGACATTTATGGCAATGGGCACGATACTGGACATGGATGGTGATATATCTGGTCCTACTATTTGCTACTCAATCAAACAAGCCAATTCTCCAAAGCAAAGCTCGTGCACAACCACCCATTTAACCATCTTTCGAACCGCCGGTCGAGTGATCGCCACGTAAAATGAGACCTGGACTTGGTACATCTTAAGGAACAATCGTTGCCAGTATTGCTTACATCCTTAATTTATCCAATCCCGACGTGATGCAGGTAAATTTAATAACGGTGTTGTACAAAGTTACAAAGAGTACTATGAATTGATCCAACCCTGCTGTAAACAATCGGCCGGAGTCGGATGGACCGAGGTCCGACTAGCATTTGATTCGATATGCCGTCACTCGAAGAATGTGCTGTCAATAGCTATGATGCGAACTTGGTGTTTCAAAAGTGCATTGAGAAAGAAACAAAGAAAGGCATAATGTCCAAAACAGTCGAGTATGTTTCGTGTGACGATCTCGAAGAAAGCGGTGGTCAAACAGATGGCATGATACGCAAGAACGCACTTGTGGATGTATCAGACAAAATGTGCTCCTCAGGTGCGGTGGAAAAATCAAACGAAAACCAATCGGAAAGATATCTAACCCTTTTGCTAAAGTGATGATCGCCAAGCCTCATAGCAGTAGTGCTGTGCATCATCATGGTAATCAAGGTATACATACTCCTCAAACCTCGCCATTTGGACCTCTGCTCGCACTTCGGAATCTAATCCAATACTGATCTCATCGACTCGAAGACACCATCGTCCTCGCCTCAAAAGGCCGCGGAACAATCGTAACCGAAGGCGGCAATAAAAGGACGAAGCTTAATCCTGGCGATTTCGCATTAATACCGGCACATACTGAGCATCAGGAAGCAAATGATAGTGATGAGGAGGTAGTTTGGATCATTATAAGGAGTGGAAGGAATCCGGAAGTGGTCAACTTGGATGACTGGGGACAGAGCTAGGCGGTTTTTAACTATATCCTTTTTAACAGATAGGCCTGCTGGTCGTGGTGGTTTGTTACGGCAAAGACCGACATATTCTGTAAATACCAAAGCCTCCAAAAACATTCTATATCTATCTTCCATTGACATCAAACCATCGCTCATCATACCCCGGCAAACCTTCTCCACGATTCAGCGGGAATCCCACAGGCCCTTGCACTCTTAGCGGAATACTGCCTGATTCCGTCTGCTCATACATGGATAATCTCACAACTTTGTCCTTCGGCAATGGGTCCCACGTTTTAACAGCGTCGACTTCACCGTTGCGTCGTCTAATGAGCGAGGGATTGAAAACAGGATCTGGGTGTTTGTCGAGCATGCTCGTCATGTTGAAGTGTAGAACTGAACCTTCGAGACCAACGTATAGGGACGAAGACGATGAGGATGGTCTTGATAGTGAATAAATGGGGCTGCTTTCGGTACGACGTGGCCATTTGCTTGTGACTTCGTGCTGAGGTGAAGCGAAAATGTTGAAGCCACTGTATGGGTATCGACGCTGCGCAGATGTAGAGTCTCCTTCACCATGGTCGTAAGAGTTTTCTTGTTGTAACGGTGGGCGGGAATCTGGCTCATTGATATCGAGATAGCTATAAGCTCTTCCGCCAGGCATGCGTATATCAAACACTTTTAGCAATGAGTTAATGGCACCACCGGCGACAATTCGTTCACGGCCAACCATGAGCAACGAAAACACCGGTGCAGTGTCTGTTGGATCTGTGATAAAAGTCTCGCAGTCTGAAGGAGAGCGCATATCGTGCAGGCGTATCATTCCGTCATATCCACCGCTGAGGAAGACATCATTCGAGAATCCGGGATCCTCAGTCGACTGTGGTATACTACATAGAGGATAAGCGGATGTCTGAGCTTGTTTCACGGCTCTTCCGCTACCGAATGCGCGAATAGGTTCATCAGTGAGACCGCTGGGCGTGACTTCGTAGACGTATACGAGTCGATCTGAGACCCCTCTTCCGATGGCGAGACGTTGGTTCGATAAGAAACGTGCTGACCATGTTCTACACTTATGTTCGGTCTTGTTCACGCAATGCACCTCGCTCACGGGCTTGGTCCCCTCTTGATTCACAGATAGGTCGTACAGCACAGCTCGAGCATCTCCAAGGCACGCAGCGAGAAGATGTGAACGATCACCACCGATATCAGCAGAGCGTACAAGTGACCGTCCAGTGTCGAACTTGCGCTCGACGGTACTCAAATTCTCGTTTAGCCGCAGGAGAACTAGCTCACCACTAGCCCTTCCAACAATGACCCTCTCCACGTTTAAACTTGCGTTGTGTCCTTGAAGGATGTTAACTGTTGTGATATCGTCCCTGCCCTCACGATGCGCAGGATCTTGATATGATAACCACGTCATCTTGTTTCGACCGCTGTCAAACAATAAATCTCGATCGACTTGATTGGCTTTCTCCCATTCCTTGCCCACAGTTTGTCCTCGACATGATATCTTGAGCATCAAACGTGCACCTGCCCCCCATGCTACAACTTCCCGTCTTGAACCCCAATCGCTGCCTGTCCATTCTTCGTAACAGTTTGGACCCCGGAGTGTTGGTGTGGACTGACCTCCGGAGGAGGTCAGTTCACACTTTCATTCAATCACTTGATGCTCCGGCACCGAAAGGGTGTCAAGAGCATCATCAGGAAACGAGACGCTTGAATATTTTTCCGACCGAAGGGAGGAACGGCGAGCGAAGCGAGCGACGAGCGCATTTACAACGACACACTTCCTGGTAAAAGAGAAGATTTTCAACGATTACAACCAGCATCTGCACAGAGAATGTGCAGGTATTCGTTAAGATAGAGCAAATTCAGAGCATAAATGCTCCCCCAACCCCTAAAAAATTTAAGACAAGTAGAAATTACTCTAGCCAGTGAAAAGGAGAAGATAGTTTATTTACGTCTTCTAAATCTATCATAATTCTAACCCTCTCCATTTTCTTTCTTAATTGTTACAGCTGAGTTGTGAAACTAAGAATTCGTGAATGTAGGTTCAAATGGGATTCCAACTTCTCCAGTCACGAAATAGACCCTGCTCTCCGTTCAAGAGGCAAGCGGTATGTCAGGGGGGAAACTGGAAAAGTTGCCAAAATTCGGTTCCTTCCAAAGAAAAAAATCTCACAACCGTTTCATTGTGCCTGCCTAATGAGTGCCATTCACACTTGCCTTGAAGATTAGTCGTTACAACTCCATCTTTCATCTGGCTTCTATGCGTTCAACTCTCCGCCACTCCAGTAATTCCTCAATCCCCAAGTCTTGTCAGGCATAATCAAAGTCTATAACTTTCATTTAAGCATTTCGTCCATGTCTACGTCTTGACAGGCATAACGAAACTCTACAACTTTCGCTTCTGCATTTCCTCCATCTCCACGTCCTATCCGCCACAACGAAACTTCACAGCTTTGGCTCGAGCATTTCCGTCATCTCCCCGTCTGGTCTGCCATAACGAAACTCTACAGCTTTGACTCAAGCATTTCCGTCATCACCACGTCTTGCCAGGCATAACAAAGCTCCACAACCTTGGCTCAAGCATTTCCTCCATCTCCACGCCCTGTCAGGCACAGCGAAACTCCACGACTTCTTCACTGCAAAGGTATATCTTATTATGATCAGACTAGTATCGTGTCTTCAGTGCTGACACTACAGGCAATCAGGCACATTGAAACTCCCTTCTACGTACCATGGACGATAATTTCAATTCCTCTGATGTCGAGCTCGAGCTTCCCGTACGTACCAAACGACATACCATCAAGTCTATTGATAAAATCATCGAGGCTTCTGGTGAGGATCGGCTCAAAACTAAGGCAGCTGTTAAGAGCATTGAATTTGGTCATGGCGCTCCCGGCACTCGATATGAACAAGACCTGTGGGTCACTCGATTCAACACGTTTCGAGAATTCACCCTTCGGCAATCTCTAGCAACACCTTTCACGGGAGATGACGTTATTCGGGACATGGACGCTCAAATCGACAAGTTGAAACGCATCCAAGGACTGCCACCATGCGAGGAAAACGTGGAAACGGCACTGGCAGTTATCTCCGCATACGGGACATTCACATATGCTGCGGGCACTGGCTACAAACTCACCCCCAACGATGCAGCACGATTGAAGTCATGGAAAGCTAAGGCACTTCAAGACAACCGACTATTCCGTGGCAGGAAGAACAAAATCATCCGTCTTACATTTGTGGTTTCTTCTCGACTGGTCCAAGAATACCTCGCTCATTTCCGCAAATGCGGTACCTCATCTTGGAGCCGCACCATTGCTCGGGCGCTTAGTATCGTACTCGTTGTCGCGTGTGCCAGCCGGGCGGGAGATATTACCCGATCACAACTTTATAAAGCTTTGGAATATACCAAATATCGTGACATGGTTATCACTCTTGGCGAAGGTGATAGCCTGCTTGACCTCCAGGCTGTTCTTACACTCACCCATGTCAAAGAGTACAAAGACAAGGTCAATATGGATCGTGTGCTCTACTTTTCTACGATGCGGAATCCGAAGTATCTTCACATGTGCCCAATTTTGATGCTCCTTACGCATGCCTTACGGCACGGTCTGGTGCGGGGATCAAGCATCGAAGAAGTCCTTCAGCATACAGTGAATAGTCGTTCACGAACAGTGGAGTGGCTATTCCCTGAACGTCCAGTACTTGCCGCATTTCAGCGTGGTACTGGAGTTCAGATCAAGCTTGATCATCCAGCTCCTATCAACCAGCTTCTTGACACCACTAAATCCATGGGTTTGATCAGTAATTTGCTCGTTCCCCGAGTTACAACACACAACTTCCGCCACGGTGCAGCCAAGGACTTACAACATATTTCAGCGGTCCCATTAGGTATGGGGCAGCATGTCCGACAAGCGCTTGGGCATAGTCGACAGACGGAAATGCGTGGAGCAACCGATTACTATGCTGGCGATATCGAGATAGATCTGCTCAGTGTCCGGGCAGAAAAGGAGTTCATATCTCGTGCTGGTCCGAAGTTCAGTACCGAATCAGCACTTGGTGTGGTCAATGCGCCAATTTCTGTTGAAGAGCTCCAAAAATATTTTGATGAGCATGAACCAGGCAAGGCAATTGTCCTAGATGAAAATGCCAAGGCACGTGCAAGAAGGGCAATCCGACGGGTACGACTCGAAAGTTTTTGTTCGACGGCACTACCTCCTCTTCCGCCCATAATAACACAACCTCCACCTCAACCTCGTCGCATAACTCCTCCACCTTGATCCACAAATCTCCTGCTATAACCCCGACCAGCCGCCGCCTC
>Ga0115853_100165_pt1 | contig 19111 bp, 16 predicted proteins | sample InSIn5gowninarea_FD_83867 | JGI IMG/M metagenome (GOLD analysis project Ga0115853, IMG submission 83867)
TGGGATCAGATGAGTCAGCAAACCCTCCGTGGCGTGGGCCTGGGAAAGCTGGTAGATAAGGCGGTACTGTCTATGAACCGGGCCGCAGAGGATGCAGCAAGCGGAGTAGGTGAGATATTCTGGAGTAAACGGGGCATCGAAAAATCCGCACTTAAAATAATAGATGGCAGTGGCCTGTCACCTGCAAACAGGCTTACCACCCAGTCACTGGTAACAGTAATGCAATTTGCAAAGAAACAGCGATGGTTTAATAGTTTTTACAATGCCCTGCCCCTGATAAATGGTATCAAAATGAAGGATGGTTATATCGGCGGAGTAAGGAGCTACACAGGTTATTGCAATGGAAAAGATGGAAGTGAATATATTTTTGCTTTCATCGTAAATAATTTTGATGGCAATGCAGGCACTGTAAGGGATAAGATGTGGAAGGTGCTTTCTATAATTAAAAACTGACAGCTACCGCGCGGCACCGTGGGGCAGTCAGCTAACGGTCGGTACCGCAGGTGAAAGTCAGCTACAGGTCGGTACCGCAGGTCAGACCGACGGCTATTTTTAAACCTTCGAATGCTTGACCAGCGAACTGTATGATTGTAAATATTAAATACATGGTTCGTAACGAACCATTCTCGGCAATCTGCTTTTTTTATGAAAATACGCCAATGGATAATTAATGCCAGAATGTTCCTTGCAGCGGTCCGACCTTCGGTGCCGACCTGTGAGGGCGCCGACCGCTACAAAGGACTAAAATATTTTTCCAGTTTTGCCCTCAGCTCAGCAGGCATCGCACAGCGCTTCATATCTTTAGCTTCCATAAAATAAAGTGTTACGTCCCCGGTATTTAACAGGGCGTCTTGCTGGTTGTATATTTCTGAATGAAAAACAATTTTATGGTGTACCGGCAATTCCCTTAAAATAGTTTTTACCGTAACCAGGTCATCGTACTTTGCCGGTCTTAAAAAACGACTATGAATATCCACTACAGGCATTATGATACCCATCGCCTCAATGTCCTTGTAAGTATAACCAATCTGCCTTATAGCTTCCCCTCTGCCAATTTCATAAAACTGTGCATAATGCCCATGGTACACAAAACCCATCTGATCGGTAAGGGCATAATGAATTCTTATTTGCGTTTCGGTGATATACATTCGTAAAAAAGATAATTATTGAGTACTGCTTTTATAAGCAATCAGTGCAGCATTCGGCCATGTTTAAACATTCTGTACTGCTATAAATAATAAGACATAAAGTTCTATTCGAAACAAAATTGAAACAGAGCGGTACAAATATCATATCCCAATTATTATTTATTTTCCAGTCATTCCATCAACACTGATCTTACCGGGCCCAACAAACAATAATACAATAAATGCTGCCAGGTATAAAGCTGAAAGTTCTCCTTTGCCGAAGACATCGGCATTATGCGCCTTGAACAAAGCTACGCCCATGACAATAATTAAAGGTATCGTTACTAACCTTGTAAATAAGCCCAGCACCAGGAACAGCGCGCAGAAAAGCTCAGCAAAAATGTCAAGCGCTAAAGAAGCTGAACGTCCTATGCCCATGAAATCCGTGAAGACATTTCGCATGGTATTAAAGTGAACGAGTTTATCGAAACCATGGTGCATCATCAAAATACCGGCACCTATTCTCAGTACCAACATAGCAGCGTTAAAAGCGCCTGCAGAATATTTAGTTGATAAAAGTTTTTTCATTTTTGAATGTGGTGAGTTATTGTTAAAGAATATCTTTTTATCTTTTTATTAACAGGGTTGCAAAAGTACAGTTCGTTTTAATCAAACAGTTATCCACTTATTAACAATCGGTTTGGAACGGTGTTTGCACAACTGGCAATATAGTTAATTTTGCCCCATCAATAAAATGACCGTTACAACCTATACCATATTACAATGAAAAAACAATTTGCGGTGCTGCTCCCGGCGGTAGTATTTTCAATTGCGGCTTTCTCACAACCTACACATGTATTCACTGATCCTGAAAAAAAATTTAAAGAAGCTAAGGAGTTATTTGTAAAGCAACAATATGCGCTTGCATATCCATTGCTGCAGGAAGTAAAGGTGCAGTACCCCGATAACCAAAAAAGTAACAACGCGTATTTGAATGACGATGTAAATTATTACTATGTTGTTACCCGGCTGAAGTTGCAATTGCCCATCGCGGAGGAAGAAGCTAATCATTATATTGATTGGGTAAATAACGAACCCCGGAAGGAATTGATGAGCTATCATCTTGGAAAATATTATTTCACAAGAGAAGATTTTACAAAGTCAATTGAAAACTACGAAAGAGCAGGATTGGATAATCTGAGTAATGAGGAGATCGCCGATGCAAAATTCGAGATGGCCTACTGTTATTTTAATCTTAAACGTTTTAATGAGGCCAAGCCTTTGTTTAACGAGATACATCAATTGCCGGATAATAAGTATTATATCCCTGCAAATTATTATTATGGGTTCATTAGCTATGGAGATCGCAATTACACTGAAGCAATGAAGTCATTTAAATTAGTTGAAACAAGGGAAGAATATAAAGGCATCGTTCCTTATTATATTTCGGAAATATTTTATTTTCAGAATAAAAAAGATGAATCACTGCGATATGGCGAAAGTGTATTGAGTAAAGGCGGACTGTATTATGAGAAGGAGATGAAGCAATTGATTGGCCAGATTTATTTTGAAAAAAAGAATTTTGCAAAGGCATTGCCCCTCCTGGAATATTACGTGAGCAACAGTAAAAAGGTGAGCAAAGAAAACCTTTATGAGTTGAGTTATTGTTATTATGAAGCCAAACAATTGAACAAAGCTATTGAAGGATTTAAGCAGTTGAGCAATGAAAACGATTCTTTGGGGCAAAACAGCATGTACCTGCTGGGAGATTGTTATTTACGCATCGGTCAAAAAGCGAATGCACGAAATGCTTTTCAATTTTGCGCGTTCAACAGCAGCAATAAAAAGCAGCAGGAAATTTCGCTTTTCAATTACGCCAAACTCTCTTACGAACTGGGTTACCAGGATGTGGCGCTTAACGGCATGCGTGATTTTATAAATAATTATCCGTCTTCCACCTTTAACACAGAGGCGAAAGAAATCCTTGTAAGCCTGCTTGCCAATACTAATAACTTTAATGACGCGCTTGTTTTATATGAATCTTTTTCCAGGCCCACGCCCAACATGCAAAAAGCATATCCCAGGATTTTATATGGCCGCGCCGTAGAGTATATCAATGATCAGCAATTATTTAAAGCGGATGAACTGCTTACAAAAATATTGAAGTTGCCTTCATCCAATATCATGCCTTATGCAAATTTTTGGAAAGGGGAGATCGCTTACCGTTTACAAAAATATGATGAGGCAATTCGCATGCTTAGCATTTATGTTGAAAGTGGTGCAGCGGCCCAGGGCGAAGCAAATCCGGTTACCGCGAAATATGATATTGGCTATAGCTGGATGAAAAAAGAGAATTACAGCAAAGCACTTGATTACTTTGGATCCATCGCGAAATCCAATACAACGGCGGGCAACCTCGAACAGGATGCGTATGTGCGGAGTGCAGATTGTTATTTTATGCTGAGAGATTTTGCAAGAGCGAATGCGATGTATGAAACAGTAATCAATAATGCTTTGCCTCAAGGCGATTACGCTCTTTTTCAAAAGGCATTGATTGCCGGTATAAAAAGTTCCTCCACCAAGATCAACATCCTTAATAGTTTGGGTAGGGTGTATACTCAAAGCAGCCTTGTGCCTGATGCTAACCTTGAGATTGCCTATACCTATATGGCCGATCAAAAGTTTGCCGATGCTGTTCCATACCTTAATAAAGTGATCAGTGCTTCCAATGGCGGAGGCTTAAAGCCTGCAGCCTATCAAAACCTGGGGCTTAGTTACTACAACCTGAATAACAATAGCCAGGCACTTGCGGCTTATCAGCAATTAATTCAACAGTATCCTCAATCCGCGGAAGCTGATGATGCCCTGGCAACCATCAAGAACATTTATGTAGAAGACGCGAAGCCCAATGAATACGTAGATTTTATGCGAAAGAATGGCAAAAATATTTCTGTTTCAGAAGCCGATTCACTTACCTATACCGCTGCTGAAATAAAATACAATGCCAATGATTGCAATACCGCGATAACCGGTTTCAGTAATTACCTTTCGCAGTTTCCAAATGGTGCATATGCACTTGAAGCAAATTATCTTAAAAGCGACTGCTACTTTAAGAATAAAGACTGGAAAAATGCGCTGCCGGGTTTTGATTATGTAAACAGTAAAGGATACAATAAATATTTTGAAAGCGCTACATTATCTGCGGCGAGGATCCATTATTTTGAGCTGAAAGATTACAATAATGCAAAGAAGTATTTTGCTTCATTGCAGGCAGGAGCTGTAAACCAGGATAACCAGCTTGAAGCCTTGCGGGGATTGGTTCGCTGCTATTATCAATTAAAAGATTACACCCAGGCAAATGAGGCTGCCAGGGAACTTCTCACAAAAAAAGGACTAAGTACGGACGACCGGTCGGTGGCATTTTTGGTGCTTGGCAAATCGCAGCAACTTAATAATGATTGCAGTGGGGCGATAGCTTCTTTCAGGTCCTGTGCTGCCATCAATAAAGCTGCATGGGGCGCTGAAGCGAGATATGAATTGGCCCACTGCCTGTTTACCGGTGGCAGTTTTGCTGCGGCTGAAAAAGCTGCGATGGCTGCAATCAAAGAAACGGGGAGCTATGATTTTTGGGTAACAAAGTCATACATCCTGATCGGTGATATTTTTATGGAGCAGAAAGATTATTTCAATGCGAAAGCGACCTTCCAGAGTATTGCACAAAACTCGATTATTCCGGAACTAAAAACAGAAGCCCAGCAAAAGCTCGACAAGGCCATTGAAACAGAAAAGTTAAATTCCAAAATTAATTAATTGTATTACATTTTTTACCTGTCGAAAAATGTAAAAGTCGTTTTTAATACAATGTTTAACATGAATACAAAAAGTATAATAGCGGTAATGTTTTTTTGCGGAAGTTGCCTTTCTATTTTTGCACAAAGGGATACACCAAGAGATACCACAAAAAAACAGGCGATTGATATAACATCAACATACAAGCCTGTATTAAGGAACTCGGCGAAAGTAAATTTTTCGGCTACCAATCTGCCTGCCGACACGTCTAAGCTTGTGGGGCCCTATACTATTCCCCCGCAGCATTTGTTTTACACCTATCAGCCTGTTTCTTTAAAACCATTAGCGCTTGCAACTGATAGCACGCCTGAGACAGGGATCAGAAATTATATTAAGCTTGGCTTCGGTAATTATTCAACTCCTTATGCAGGTGCAGGGTTTAGTTTTGGTGATGGTAAAACGGCCCTCGTAAATTTGTATGCCGATTATATTTCTTCAAAAGGAAGTATTGAAAACCAGGATTATTCACGATTAAATATTAAAGGAACCGGTAGTTATTTTACAAACAGGAATGAGATTTACGGAGGTATCGGAATAAGCCAGCAAGACTATTACTTATATGGCTACGATCACCTGCTTCACAATTACGGCAGATCCGATGTATTGCAGCGGTTCCAGGATGTTAGCATAAAGGGTGGCATTCGCAACAAGGATAAGAATGAGACTGGTATCAGCTACAATCCAAACCTTGAGATAAGTGTTTTCAGTAACCAGGATAAATTAAAGGAAAGCTCACTAATACTTGATGCGCCTGTGGAGAAAACATTTAATGATGTATTTTCCATTAGAGTGGCAGCGAAAGCCGATATCACCAGTTACACCTCAGAAAATTTACCGGCTAATGTAAAATTTAACAATAACATTTTCCAGCTTTCTCCCGAACTGATCTATGCTAACGAATCGTTTAACTTTCATGCCGGGGTCAGCCCTGCATGGGATAATGGGAAATTAAGTGTTCTTCCCAATATTTATGGTGAGGCTCAGTTAGGAGATAGGCCGTTCCGTTTACAGGCCGGGTTGATCGGGCGTTTTATTAAGAATACTTATCGCAATTTATCTGCGATCAATCCGTACCTGGAAACGATGTCATCTCAGCTAAATACAAAAGAAACAGAGTTCTATGGAGGCATAAAAACTTCGGTAGGCAAGCATTTCAATTTCACCGCAAAAGCGGGTTATGTCAGCTTCAAAAATCTTCCTTTTTATATTAATGATACCGCCCTGGCCAGTGATAATAAATCCTTTGTGGTAACCAATGAAAGCAGCGTAACCGATCTGCGCATTCATGCTGATATGAGTTATATAAGCCAGGATAAATTTACAATAACCGGCGGCTTTACTTTCAATGGATACACGGGTATGGATGATAATGACAAGGCCTGGGGAACGGTGCCACTGGAGATCACAGCATCCATGCGCTGGTGGGCATTTAAACAGGTAATGTTAAAAAGCGATTTCAAGGCATTTAGCGGCGGGCCTTACCTCCTGGCAAATAACGTGCATAAAACATTAAGTGGCGCGGCGGACTTAAGCGCCGGCCTTGAATTCGCAATCAATAAGAATTTCAGTGCGTGGCTCGACGTAAATAATATTTTCAATAATAAGTATGAACGGTGGCACAACTACCAGGTATATGGAATAAATGTTTTAGGTGGAGTGATTTATAAATTTTAATGTAGCCGAGATCCTTGATCCTTGATACTGGATGCTTGATACTGGATGCTTGATACTTGATACTTGATACAGGATGTGTAGTGATGAATTGTCAGCAATTTCAAACCATCCACCATCCAGCATCCAATATCCAGCATCCACCATCCAGCATCCACCATCCAGCATCCAATATCCAGCATCCACCATCCAGCATCCAGTATCCAGCATCCTGTATCCAGAATCCAGATTCCGTCTTTTTCCTTATTTTTGAATTCTGAACAAATTTCATGCACGAGATAATAGCACCTACACTGTTTCAAAACAAGAGATGCCGCCTCCCAGGTATTGGCACACTAATAATGATCGCGCATTCGGCGAAAATCAATTTTACCGATTCGCTTATTGCATCGCCAAACGAAACAATCGATTTTGTGCCCGCTGATAGTGATGAAAACGGTTTTAACGAGTTTTCTGCCATTAGCGAACTTTTACAAAAAAAACTGGAAGAGAACGGTAGTTTTTTATTGAACGGCATCGGTACATTTATAAGGGATACCACCGGGGTAATTAATTTTGATGCTGCACTGGTTGACCCCGTTTTCATTCCTTCAGTGGAAGCAAAAAGAGCAATAAGAAAGGAACATGCAACTCATGACATCCTGGTAGGGGACCAGCAGACTACCAACGTTCAGATGACCGAGTATTTTAGGGAAAAAGCCCCGCTAAAAGACCTATGGTGGCTATGGGCAATTGTCTTAGGATTAATTGGGATGAGTGTACTGATATTTTATTTTTACCAGCATCGCGGTGGAGGGTTTGGGAATGTGGGGTATTGATTGTTTAATGTGCTAATTGGCTAATATGCTAATTACAATGCCGAATAGCTTTTTATATGCATGGATTCTTTTATTGACAATTATTTTATTAAACTTAATTTGAATTGGAAACATTAGCGAAACGTCGCAGGCCATGCTCACTTTCATGTTTCATCATTAGCACATTAGCAAATTAGCTAATTGATAGAGAGCTCAAACATCTTCGGCCAGTGTTTACCCGTGATATACATTTTTTTACCGGCGCTGTCCCACGCAATTCCGTTTAATACTTCATTATCATCCGGCATAAATCCAGGTACATATTGTTTGATAAGGCCGGGTAAATTAATTGTTCCTACCACATGACCATTTGCAGGGTCGATCTTGATGATGATATCACTTTCATACACATTTGCAAATACATAGCCATCAAAATACTCAAGTTCGTTAATGAGCTTTACAGGGCCTATATTGTCCGTTACCTGTTTTGTAGTTTTTACCTTGAAAGTCTCCGGGTCCACAAAAAACAGGTTGGCTGAACCGTCGCTGATAATGAGGTCAGTATCAGTATGTGTGATGCCCCATCCTTCATACGGCCATGTAAATGTCCTGATTGGCTTATCAATATTTGTAATGTCATATACATTAACCAAATGGTTCTTCCAGGTAAGCTGGTAAATTTTATCCTTAAATATTGTGATCCCTTCACCAAACACATTTGCTGAGCCCATCATATGCTTTTGCGCGACTTTCCCGGTTTTTATGTCACTGATCCTGAGAGAAGAATTTTGGTAGTCCCCGGTACTTTCATATAATTTCCCTTTATATATTTCCAGTCCCTGCGTATACGCAGAACTGTCATGTGGATATATGCCAGTAATATTTATTGCGATGTTTTGCGGAGCAGCAATTCCGGACAGCGGAGTTATTGGATCAGATGAGTCAGCAGAATCCGATGTGGTAGTGTTGCAGGAGAATAAGAACAGTGATATTACTGTAATGAACAAAAATCTCATTATTGGTTGATTTCAATTTAGTGGGCAAAAGTACTAAAGACGAGATGCTTTTGGGGTTAAATTAGGTTAAAATTAAAATGTTTGATTATTTAAGATTTTACCCTGCTTTTGTCTCGCTTCTGAACCGGGTATACTCAATGCAATGTTGTGCGTGTAGTTCTGGTTAATATTAAAACGTCGGCTTGTATCTTAGAATTAAGGATGAAACCTTTTGATGGAACAAATCGAAGTCGAACCCTTTCAGCTTCTTATTTTTCTTTAACTGGTCTATTGAGTGAAGTATTGATGTTAGGAATATAACACATCGTTCATTGAAATCTCCCTTTAAATACTGGTCATGATGGATGGTAACGTCAATATCAGTTTCCTTTGTCTTCGACTGATACCAAAACTTTTCACTTGTTTCTCCCTCAAATATGTTCACCACCATGTCGTAACTACTAATTAAGTTTCCAAAATCCACTCCGCTAATTTCCGCTTTAACCGTCTCTGTTACTTCTAATAAAACAGGTCTAAAGATTGCATCACTTATGCCTTTGTCTATTCTTCCGCTCATCCAAAAGTGCATAAAGTAACTATTCAATTTTTGTACTGATAAGAATTACGCACAACGTCCAGATTGGCGAAGGTCGCCACAAATTCGTTACAAAGATCATCAGGTAATAGAGTTGGCATTCATTAACTGAATTGCCAGTCGCGCTGCCATGGGTGCCAGGGCCACGCCCATGCCGTTCATTCGCACGGAGCAAAATACATTTTTACTTATTGCCTTTATGATGGGTGTCTTTTCGTTGCCCATGGCCATTATTCCCGACCACCTGTCTGTGACAGTGAATTCAGTTGACGGCAAAATATGCCGGCCTATAAATTTTTCAAGTTCCTCTTGAATAATATCTGTTGTTTTCATCTCCGCCGTATTTTCTTCCTCAAGGGCCACCTGCCTCGCCCCTCCAAGCAGTAGCCGGTTATCGAGGTTCCTGAAATAGTAAAAACCTTTACCAAAATGAAAGGCGCCTTTAAACCGTAAATTATTGATAGTGTCCGTAATTAATACCTGTCCGCGGTTAGGTATAATATTGATGGCAGGAACCAGCGCACCGGTGAATGCATTGGTGCAAATCAAAAGATGGTCAGCAAGGAAAGTAATGGATTGATTAGTGGTTATATGGACCTCGTTGTTTTTTTCATAATATTCTATTGCTTCAATCCCTGTTAGTACCTGTACATCCAGGGTATGTACTTTTTTTAAAAGCGCCTTTACCAGTTTGCCGGGATGTAAACTGCCCTCCAGTTTATTTTCGATCATATGTGCAAACCCGGTAAAGCCAAACTCCGCGAGTTTTTCATCGGCATTGAAAAAAACATTTGCTTCCCCGGTAATTGTCTTTAATCCATCGTTAAGCCAGGTGAGTTTCTTTTCGCAGGCCATCCAATCTTCAGAATCAGCCGTGAAACATTCGTACCCACCGCTGGCATCGTAGTCAATTTCTTCATCGGAAAAAACATTCCTTATCTCCATAATACCTTTGTAACGCATAGCAACAAGGTCCCACATTTTATCTTCTCCCATTATACGCGCATCGTTTATCAATTCAGAAGGGCTCCCAAAACAACTGAAACCTGCGTTCCTTGTGCTTGCACCCGTTGGTATCAGTCCTCTTTCAAGTATGGTCACTTTGTAATGGGGATGCAACAACTTAAGATAAAGAGCGCTCCATAATCCGGAAAAACCACTGCCGATAATTATTACATCCTGCTTAGCAAAAAAAGTTTCTTTTTCCCAAATGGATAACTGTGGCATGTGTGTCCAAAATGTTAAATCGGGTGTGAAGGTAAAAATTTAATTCCCCAAGTTAAACATGATGGGGCTATTTTTGTCTATCTACGCAAACACAGGTGCATTTCAATTGTCGCTGCTGATTTCGGGCGATGAGGCGCGACCGAGGCCGAGTTCTGGTTTGTGTCGTCACAAACCACTTGCTGATGCGGCAATTCGAATGCACTCACAAACACTACTATGAAACAATTTTTGTTGACAATAATTATCTCTATTGCTGTTTTTACTGCTGCTGATGCCCAAGGGTTAGGTAAATTACTGAAAAAAGCCACGGGAAAAGATTCAACCGGCAGTAGCATGGCGGATAAGATGCTCAACAATTCTTCGCAGCAAGGGAATAATTTAAGCAATGATGATATTATCAGCGGGTTGAAGGAAGCCCTTCGTGTGGGAACGGATAGCAGCAGCAAAAAACTAAGTAAGCTTGATGGTTTTTTTGGTGACGCGGCGATAAAGATCTTAATGCCGCCGGAAGCACAGAAAGTAGAGCAAACCCTCCGTGGCGTGGGCCTGGGAAAGCTGGTAGATAAGGCGGTACTGTCTATGAACCGGGCCGCAGAGGATGCAGCAAGCGGAGTAGGTGAGATATTCTGGAACTCTATAAAGCAAATGAGTATTAACGACGGATTGCAGATTTTACGTGGTGGTGATTTCGCAGCCACAGATTATTTGAAAAAAACAACCACCGCCGAATTGACATCCAGGTTCAAGCCTGTTATAGAAGGGTCCCTTACCAAAACTGATGCTACAAAATATTGGAATGATGTATTCTCCAAATACAACCTGTTCGCGAAAGATAAGGTGAACCCGAACCTTACCGCGTATGTAACGGAAAAAGCACTGGCCGGCCTGTTCTATAATATAAGTTTAGAGGAACAAAAAATTCGTAAAGACCCGGCAGCACAGGTTACCGGCATCTTACAGAAGGTATTTGGCGGTAAATAATAAAGCGGGATGCTGGAAGCCTGAATACAACGGAAGTGCGCTATAACGCTATAGAGTCGCGAGCCCGATCCGTATTATAACACAGGCTTTTAAGCTTGTTGGAAAACTTGTATCTATACCAACATGCTGCAGGCACGGTTTATTTAAACCAGGTCCTGAAAAATATACTGCTCATCATACTCGATTTTAAAATTTTTTAAAAAATCCAGATATTCCTCTCTAAATGTTTGCTTCTGGTGGTGCGCTTCCTGATTTTGAATGTATTTATAAACGATATCTATCTGCGATTGACTGTAAGAGAACACACCATATCCTTCCTGCCATTCAAAACGTTCCCATGTTAACAAATGATCATTGATATATTTTGATGATTTGGCTTTTACTGTCTTCATTAATTCAGACACAGAAACAACAGGCTTTAAACCTATAAAACAATGTACGTGATCTTCCACACCGTTTACAATAATGGTTTTGCAATTTCTTTCATTAATTAAATTACCAATCACGCTAAAAGCTGCCCTTTCCATTTTTTATCAATTACAGCATTCCGATACTTAACTGCAAAAATTGTGTGGAGATAGATTTGATGATATGTATTAGCCATTTTTGCTTGATTTAACAGGTTGTTAATTACATGTGCCGTGCCGATGGCACTCATTGCTGCTTCATCTTTTTTTTCAACGGATTAAAATCCGTTGTTACAATATGCAATCGCGGCTACGCCTCTGCGTTTCTTTAGATCGCGTTGTGATTTAATGTAAAGTTTGGAAGCACTCTCGGTGTAAAACTCGGAAAAAGAATTATCTGTATTCATTTTACTAATTTATGTATATACTAAATTAACTAGTTTTCACTTAATTACGGACAGTCATTAAAATTACTTTATTGTCATTCTTTACACAGAGCCGTAGGCTCGGATCATCTTGTAGCCATGGGTTTTAACCCGTGGGGAAAAAAGCATCGTTTATTCATGGAGTGCTGTAGGCACGGCACATTTATAGCTATCCAACCAACTGTTTCACAATAGAGCAAACACAATAATAAACTCAGCTAATTCGCCGTCTTTCGTTTCCTTTAGCGTAAATAATTAGTTGGTCGATGCCAGCTGACAATAATGGAGGTACGATCTGTAGACCTTAATCGCGAATATTATTATTTGTTCCTCCAAATTCTCTAAATCCCTTTATTTTTTTATAGGCCTCTCTAATACAATTAATGATATCTCCCGCTATTAAAGCTTCCTCAGACATTTCTTCAGCCGCTAAATCCCCCGCCATTCCATGAAGGTACGCACCTATTAAACAGGCATCCTCCTGGGGATAGCCCTGCGCCAATAAGCCCGTAAGCATACCCGTTAGTACATCACCGCTTCCGGCTGTAGCCATCCCGGCATTCCCTGTGGTGTTAAAATAAGCGCTTCCGCCAGGACAGGTAATTAATGTATGATGGCCTTTGAGGATAATATAACATTGCAACGCAGCAGATCTTTCAAGGGCTAATTTGATCCTTTCAAAATCATTGTCAGTTTTGCCAAACAGCTTTTCAAATTCACCGGTATGCGGTGTAAGCACCACAGGGTTAGCCGGACGTTGCTTAATTATCGTGGTGTCTTCGGCAAGCATTTGCAGTGCAGTGGCATCTATAACAATTGCTCCTTCGTATCGTAAAATTAAATTGATCAAAAGTTCCTTTTTGGCCGGCGAAGACTCTAATCCCGGGCCAATGCCTACTGCCCGCTTTTTTTGCCATAACACGTTAACATCAGTATTTGTAGTGGTGATTGCTTCGGGTAATGCTGCCTGGATAACCGGCTGGGTTTGGTCTTCTGTAAATACGGTTACCAATCCGGCACCACTGCGCAAACACGCTTTTGCGCAAAGTATGGCAGCGCCCATCATATCCTTGCTGCCGGCATAGAGTAGCGCGTGCCCGAAATTGTATTTATGCGAAAATTGATTCCTTGGCTTGTAAATGGAGCTAATGCTTTGGATGTCGATTGTATTGAAAATGCAAGGCTCATCCCTGTAAAAATTTGCATGGAACCCTATGTCAAGTAAATGCATTTCGCCGGTATACGCATTATTTGCCTCTATAAAAAACGCCAGCTTCGGCACCTGGAAACTTAGTGTATAATTTGCCCGGATAACCGCATTTCCTTTGGAATCAGTATCCGTAAATAAACCAGAGGGAACATCTATGCTGACAATAGTTTGGCAGCTAAGATTGATATAGTTAACGAGGTCAGCTGACAGTCCTTGCAGCGGTCTGTTTAATCCTGAACCAAATAGAGCATCTATTGCAATTGTTCCTGCAGGCATTAAGGGAAAATCAGCATTAGAGATAAACTGCAGGTTGTCAGTCAAGGGTTTGATCCTATCCAGGTTCACGCTAAATTCTTTGGACCTTTTTTGTCCTTCTAAAATGTACACACTAACGGTATAGCCTGCACGCAAAAGCATTCGTGCTAACGCAAGGCCGTCACCACCATTATTGCCGGTGCCGCAAAAAACAACATAAATACTCTTATCTTCAAATTTATTAATGAGCCATGAAAAGCATTGCGCCGATGCTCTTTCCATCAGATCAACAGAATTAATAGGCTCATTGGCAATGGTATAAGCATCCCACCGGCGTACCTGGTCTGCTGAAAATATTTTCATGCTTAAATTTACAACAAACGTTATAAATCATGCGGAGATATTAGAGGTGGAGGCATTTGAGATTGCCGCTCCTGATTTCGGCAGGCGAGGACATCGACTGAGGGCAGGAATCATACCGGGGATATTGGAGGTGCCCTGTAGGAACAGGCCGCGGCCTGTTCCGCCACACAATAATTCATTGAACTAACTAAATTGTTTCATCGCATGAACGCCTGGTATTTTGTTCGATTAATTCCAAATCAACAAAACATTAAAAAGTAAACCTCGCCGAAAAGCCAACGCCACTTGCTTCAAAGCCGACATTTTCGATGATGTTCAACTCTGGCTTCCAGTCAATGGAGATATTAAGTGGTATGTCGGGGAATTTATAATCAGCTCCGATAATACCGGCTGCGCCAACATAAGATGTATTGCTTTTGTAACCGGTTCCTTCCGGAACAAAGACAGTGTTATTCCGGTAAGCTGCATAGCCGCCTGCGCCGGCAAACCATTGCAGGTGCTCCACCGTAGCGATAGGTAGATGCCATTCGTATAATGCGCAGACGCCTATGCCCCCATTAATGCCAACGATCCCTTCTACTGCATGTTTTTCATCCAGGAAATGCTTTATCGTAAAACCGCCGGAAATTGCCGGAGAACTTGGTCCAAGCCGGATACCAACTGCTGTTTTATATTCCTGGGCTTTAAGGGGGATGGAAAAAATGGTAATAATGCTGAGAAATAAAAGGGTCTTTTTCATGATGAGTTTTTGATAATTAGTTAATGTGAATGGAAACTAAAATAATGCCAACAGGAAATTATCCTTGTGTATGAAACGCAGAAGGATCAGTTTATGCTGTTAAGTATTTGCAAAAAACAACGATGTTCAAATTGTTTTTGGTTGAAGACGGTTTTATCAAATGGAGGGTATGAAAAGAAGAACAAAGAATAGTTCAACTCATATTGACGGTGGCATTTGTCAAGTAGTGCAAACTAGTGTTACATCAAGTGTAAATTGTTAATGGTAAAATCGATCATCGACCGCCGGCCATTGACTATTCAGTATTTACGGGCATATTACTGCCTTCTTACTACTGCCTGAAAACTTGACTTTTATTCAAACAATTCCAACTTATTTTTTGGCCTTCGTTTATCGAGCCATTTGTAATTTTTCAGGTACTTCTGGTCTTCTGGTATTTGACGAATAGGAAACAACGTGCCATCTACATCATTTACAAATTTCACTTTATTTACTTCTTTATTTACAAAGTAAACGTCAATGATATCTCCTTTGCTGCGGTTCATCCCGATATAGGCACTGTCATCATCCTGCGGATAATAAACACTTTCAGCCGGCGACCCCTTGGCCCTCATATAATCTATTTCACCACCTTTAAAGTAGCCATTTAATGTACGCCCCGCGACCTGGTTATACATTTGCTCGTTGGCCTTATTAATAATTATTCCATTTTCGAAAACATATAAGCGGGCAGGCTTTTTGTTTTTTGTGTACATATAAATAGTATCCCCGGCTATCTGCGAATTATTGCTGAATACCAGTGGTTCCTGGAACAGCCTGAAGATGGAATCCTCCGACGAGTAATAGAGACTGTCACATACCGATTGAAGTGAGTCGTTAAAAATCCGCACGTTATGGAATGCAATGAAGTAACGGATGGCCGTATCTTTTAAAGAGCGAACAGTAGCAGTATCACCAAGATGATTTTCCTGCGACTGTGTTTTTATTGCCATAGTTGAACTGATAGCGCTATCGGCTTTTTTTATGCTGAAAGCGGTATCTGTTTTGATAAGAGAAGCAGAGTCGCTGGTGCGTCCGTCCCTTACAGGCACATTTACCCGGTTATTATTTACAGCCAGCGAACTGTCATTTTTCTTTGTCGGCAAAGGCTGGTTTTCTGCATGGTTTTTTACAAGTATTTTATTTGCCATGGTGTCTTGTCGCTCCGCCCTGTTTACAGAAGGAATGGGCCTTACAGGCGCCGGGTGAAGGCTATCGCTTAAGGCGATAATATTGGTTGCGCTGTCCTTTACCACTAATGCCATACTATCAGGCACAGCGGTACTGTCCCGTTGATTTCCTTTTGCTAATGTTGAATCAACTATGTTAACAACGGTTTCTTTTTTGATCGTGTCTTTTGATACCACTATCTTCCTGCCGAGGCTGTCCCTTTTTTCCAGCCCGGAAAATAATGTATCGGCCGCGATGAAAGTGCTGTCTTTGGCCTCGCCCTTAAAAATTAATACAGGTTTACCGGTGGCAAGGAAGGTATTCTGTTTTTTATCTAAAAAAATTGATCGGCCTAAAACCGAAAAGCCGTTTGTACTGTCTTTTATAATTGCATTGCCTTCCAATTGTGCCAATCCGGTAGAGTCATCACTTGCCATCCTGTCGGCCACATAAGTGCGGGTGCTGTCTCGTATAATAGTCCGGTTTCCAAAAAAAGCCTTACCGTTTTTTAGGTCGTAGGTACCTGTAGAAGAATAAACATCACCGCCATCTTTACTTTTGATAACAGTAGGAGTGTTCCAGGATGTTATTTGCGTTTGAGTGTTGTACAACAACGTATCGGTTCGCACATCATATTTTGGGTCTACCAGGTGGACATTCTTTTTAAAAAACACATCTTTTGTATCAGCGTAATATACGCCTTCGGTACTGGTAAGAACAGTTTTGCCGTTTACTACTTTGCCGCCGTTAAAATATTTTCCTATGCTGGATTTTAGGTCGTATTCGAGCTCTTGCGTGTATAATGTTCCCTTGTTATCTGTTAGCCGTACATCTTTCTTTAAATAGCCCACTCTCTCTTTGCCTATATATTTGAGGTATTGCGAATAGGTATGAATGCTGTCATTTTGATTGATATGAACGTGGCCAAATGCCTCGAGCGTATTTGTAGTTTTATTGATCGAGGCACTGTCGCAATAAAAAAGTGTAAGCCCTTCCTTTAAAATCACATCACCGGCGATGGTTTGAAGACTGGAAACAGAATCAATTGCTTTTTCACGAAGGTTTTTTCCCTGGATAATTTCTATCACCCTCATCGTATCGGCCGTATGGGGCGAAGTGTTTTGTGCAACTGCAATGGATGTGCCATAAAGCATTACAGTTAGCACCAGAATAAATCTGAAAGTAAATGTTGAATTCAATAGATTGATTTAGAAAGGTGCAATTTCTTTATTTATTTACAAACAGTATCACAAAATTCCAATGCATCATGAATTAATGTGAAAATGCCCGTATAATGTGCGGTTAAAGTCAAAAGGTGTGGAGTATAAGTCCACACCTTTTCCTTTTTTTTATCCTGCCAGGAAGATTACAAGACGGTAATTACCCGCGGTAATTTTGTTATTGCGCCGGCGCCACCAGGTAAGGTGCATTCACTGTATCGGGCAAAGGAACCACCAGGTGATTGCCCTTATCTTTTTTACCGAATACTGAAATATTTACATATCGCCTGGGATGCACACGAACATCGTCAAGCAACAGGTTTAATTTGTTGGAGGTGGCATTCAGATTATTGTAGAGCCTGGTGTCATTGATCAGTAAACCCAGGGTACCTTTATCGCTGTTTACCTTACCCACCATATTTTTTAAATCGGTAACGGCTAAGTCTAATGATGTAAGTGTTTTTTCCAGGTCAATCCTCGACAACTTTGCGGTAGTGGCTTCCAGGTTGCTGAGGGTATTGTCTATTTTGGCATTATTATTTTTTAGTCCGCCGGTAAATGCGTTGAGGTTATCAAGTGTTTTTGCCAGGGCACCCGTTTGGGTATTCAGAATACTTTGCAGAGATGCTGATGAAAGGGCTAATGTAGCTGTGGTCCTGTTTAAGTTATCCATTATTCCCCTGATATTATTTTTTGTATTGGGGTCAAAAATACCATTGATTGCAAGCAGGAGAGAATCTAGGGACGTGACTGCTCCTTTTACCTGCATCAACACCGGATCTACTCTTTGAAAAGCCTCCTCGAGCATTCCTTTTGAAGCATGGGTAGATAAAGTATCGCCGTCTTTTTTGTAGACATTCGTGTCACCTAATTTTATTTCTATAGTGGTAGTGCTGATTAAAGAGGGGCTGATAAAAGCCACTGAATTATCCGGGATGTTTACAATTTGATTCATTGTGATAGCTACAACAATCCGGCGCATATCCGGCCCGCCTTCAGTACTGTATACGGTACCCACCTGTTTTCCGTTAATAACAACGGCATTACTTACGGCAAGCCCCTGTATATTTCCAAATACTGCGTACAGGCGCATTGTTTTAGAAGTTAAGTTTTTTCCTTTTAAAAAATTAAACCCTAAAATAAGTGCCACGATAGCAATTGCCGTCAGCGAACCTACTTTTGTTTCATTAGAAATCTTCATATGTCAACAGGATTGTTTGAGACACGAAAATACACAAATACATACGATAATTAGCTAATTTGCTAATGTGCTAATTAGGAAAGTCCCGAAGGATAAAAGCTTAGAATTAGCTGGTATGGATAAACTAATTGGCTAATGTGTTAATTGCTCACGGGATACTGCGAAAGGATGGAAGCCTGGAATTAAACGTCGAGCGCATAAACTAATTGGCTAATTAGCACATTATCACATCAGCTAATTTGCTCTTATTTCTTTGTAAAAATAACCACTCCGTTCTTTTTTTCGTCGGCTGCAATTCTAACCTCCGTTCTCTTGTCACCATCTGTCACAACCATTAAGGCTGTATTCGGCGGAATATCACCCTGATTTTCAGCATAGATCACTAACTCATTTTGCGTTCTGGCCGGATCTGCAGTCAAATTAAGCGTGATTGGCTTCGTGGAGAGTTTTTTTTTATTTATATAATTGTACCCGTTAAAATATACGGATACGATGTCACCGTCCACATCTCCATCATCATAAAGGTCTACTGTAAAAATGGATTGCGTGACGTCGATTCTTTTCAAGACGTTTTTTTCCCTGGTATTATACTTATCAACCGAAGGTATTGTACTTTCCGTGGTCTCCTTAACAGCGGGAACATTTGCCGGTTCAGGTTCCTTTAAGCTGGTAGCGCTGCTTCCTCCACTATTGCCGCTACTTTCAAGTAAAGCTTTATAGCGTTTAACCGCTTGGGTAATACTCTCCGCGAGTTCCTGCTGTCCTTCCTCGCTATTTAAATAACGCTCGTCTTCCGCATTATTTATAAATCCAGTCTCGATTAATATTGCGGGCATATTG
>Ga0115853_100167_pt1 | contig 19025 bp, 24 predicted proteins | sample InSIn5gowninarea_FD_83867 | JGI IMG/M metagenome (GOLD analysis project Ga0115853, IMG submission 83867)
ACCAAGGAAACGCACCAGTAGTCCTACTCCTTGACTCCATGCCCAATGGTTTGAAACATTCATACTATACCTACCTCTCTACTTGAAAGCATCATCCTTCCCACCAAAAATTAAACAAAACCCCTTGAAATCAATAACTAGCCTAAAATCATCATCAACAAAGCTAAATCATTAAGAGAGAGCCCTCTCTAATTGCAGGTGGGATAGAACCTACAGTCCAAAGATTGGTTAGTGGTTACCTCGTTCGTATCCCTTAAGGAGCCAAGGGACAACCTGAGTGTTAACAGGTTTATATAAAACAGAAGAGAGTCAGATTCCTCAGAGTTGGGAAAGAAAATATGAGCGAAAAATTAGAGCTTGTGCATACGAATGTATGGGGACCTACTCAAGTATCATCTCTCAGCAACTCTCATTATTATGTTACTTTTATTGATGATGCAACCAAAAAAACCTGGATTTATTGTATTTGAAATAAATCTGATGTATTTGATACTTTCAAGAAATGGAAAGCTTTGGTTGAAAATGAGATAGGAAAAAGGTTGAAGTGTCTCAGATCAGACAATGGAGGTGGAGGTGAATATTGCAACAAAGAGTTTGATATGTACTGTTCAGAGAATGGAATTCACAGAGAGAAAACAGTTCCAGGAACACCACAAGAAAATGGTGTGTCAAAAGGGATGAGCTAGACAATCATGGAGTGTACAAGGTGCATGAGATTGCATGTAGGATTGCCTTTACAATTTTGGGCAGATGCTGTAGACACTAATGTTTATCTAATAAATAGAGGGCCTTCCTTAGATGGTGGTATTCCAGAGGAGGCATGGACAGGTAAAAAGGTAAACTAATCATTTTTAAAGACTTTTGGTTGTGAAGCCTTTGTCCACATTAATACAGAAAATAGAACAAAGGTAGAGGAAAAAACAAAGAAATGTACATTTATTGGATATGGTGTTAATGATTTTGGTTATCGCTTTAATGATTTTGAAAAAAACAAGGAGTAGAGATCATATTCAATGAAAAGGTTTTGTATAAGGATTAGATGCAGGAAAAGAAACAGGAAAAATAAAACAGAGAATACACAGTTCTTGATGACATCATAGAAAAAGTGAAGGTGCCTAAAAATCATAATGATCACCAGCCAGAACAATAACAACAACCACAATAGAAACAAGCACCTAAAACACCTGAAAGTGGTGTTAGAAGATATACCAGGATAAGTAGACCCCATGAATGACACTCTCCTTCATTATATTATGTATTGTTGACTGATTCTGGTGAACGAGAATGCTATGACGAAGTTGTGCAGGTAGAAACTAGGAAGAATTGGGAGTAAGCAATGAAAAAAGAGATGGACTCCTTAGCACATAACCATACTTGGGACTTAGTCAGGTTGCCTACAGGTAAAACAGAATTGCAGAATAAATGGGTTTATAGGTTGAAGGAAGAATATGGAGGTAGAAAAATGTATAAAGCTAGACTTGTGGTGAAGGGGTTTGTACAGAAAAAGGGTATATACTTTGATGAGATATTTTCTCCAGTTGTTAAAATGACTTCAATCAGAACTATTTTAAGTCCAGTAGCAGCTGAATATTTTCATCTTGAGCAGTTAGATGTAAATATATCCTTTCTCCATGGGGATTTGGAGGAAGAGATATATATGAAGCAACCACAAGGATATGAGGTAAAAGGGAAGGAGAAGCTAGTGTGCAAGTTGAAGAAGAACTTGTATGGCTTAAAACAGGCTCCAAGGCAGTGGTATCTAAAATTTGACAGGTTTATGTCTGAACAAGGTTATACTAGATGCCACTCTGATCATTTTGTTTATCTCAAAAGGCAAAATGATGGCAACTATATTATATTTTTATTGTATGTAGATGACTTTCTTGTTGCAGGTTCTAACATGCAGGAAATAAATGTGCTCAAAAGAAAATTGGCAAACTCATTTGCAATGAAGGATTTGGGTGCTGCAAAACAAATCCTTGTTATGAGAATAACTAATTACAGGAAGAATCGAAAATTGACATTGTCTCAAAGTGAGTACATAGAAAAGGTGTTGAAAAAAATTAATATGTAGAATGCCAAACCAGTTAGTATACCTTTGGCTAGCCATTTCAACTTAAGTAAGGAGGTGTGTCCCAAGGGTTACGAAGAAATGACTTATATGTCTAAAGTTCTATACACATAAGTAGTTGGAAGCTTAATGTATGCAACGGTCTGCAAAAGGCCTGATATTGCACATGCAGTGGGAGTTGTAAGCAGGTACATGAAAAATCCAGGAAAAGAACATTGGATGGTAGTGAAGTGGATTCTCAGGTATTTGAGAGGTACCACAAATCAAGAATTATGCTTTCGTGGTTCAAACATTTCTCTACAGGGATATGTTGATGTAGATATGGTGAGTGATAGAGATAATAGGAGGAGCACAATAGGGTATGTGTTCACTGTAGGTGGAACAACTATCAGTTGGGTTTCAAAACTACAAAGTGTTGTTCCACTCTCAACGACAGAAGTAGAGTATGTTGCTACTACAAAGGCTAGTAAAGAAATGATTTGGTTATAAAGGTTTCTGGATGAATTGGGTAAGAAGTAGGAGATGGGCAGGTTATAATAGATGCCACTCTGATCATTTTGTTTATCTCAAAAGGCAAAATGATCGCAGCTATATTTTATTTTTATTGTATGTAGATGACTTTCTTGTTGCAGGTTCTAACATGCAGGAAATAAATGTGATCAAAATAAAATTGGAAAACTCATTTGCAATGAAGGATTTGGGTGCTGCAAAACAAATCCTTGTTATGAGAATAACTAATGATAGGAAGAATCGAAAATTGACATTGTCTCAAAGTGAGTACACAGAAAAGGTGTTGAAAATATTTAATATGTAGAATGCAAAACCAGTTAGTATACCTTTGGCTAGCCATTTCAACTTAAGTAAGGAGGGGTGTCCCAAGGCTCACGAAGAAATGAATTATATGTCTAAAGTTTGATATGCATCAGTAGTTGGAAGCTTAATGTATGCAATGGTTTGCACAAGGCCTGAAAAATCCAGGAAAAATCCAGGTACATGAAAAATCCAGGAAAAGAACATTGGATGGTAGTGAAGTGGATTCTCAGGTATTTGAGAGGTACCACAAATCAAGAATTATGCTTTCGTGGTTCAAACATTTCTCTATAGGGATATGTTGATGTAGATATGACGGTTGATAGAGATAATGGGAGGAGCACAATAGGGTATGTGTTCATTGTAGGTGGAACAACTGTGAGTTGGGTTTCAACACTACAAAGTGTTGTTGCACTCTCAACGATGGAAGTAGAGTATATTGATGCTACAAAGGCTAGTAAAGAAATGATTTGGTTACAAAGGTTTCTGGATGAATTGGGTAAGAAGTAGGAGTTGGGCAGGTTATACATTGACAGCTAGAGTGCCATACATCTTGCAAATAACTCTGCATTTCATTCCAAGACTAAACATATACAACTCAAGTACCATTTCATATGGTCAATGTTAGAAGATGGACAGTTGAAGCTGGAAAAGATACACACTAGACAAAATCCTGCATATATGTTAACAAAAGTTGTAACTAGGGAGAAATTGAGATTATGCTTAGTTTCAATTGGTCTTCAAGTATGATGATGAAGATGAGAAACAACCAGGTCCAAAGTGAAGTCATTGTCCAACAAATGAAGCAACGATAGAGTTTCTATAATCAGTCTCCAAGTGGGAGATTGTTGGGTGTGGAGCCTGATTATCTTATTTATTCAGAGGTATCACTACATTGGACCCATATTCATAATGTGGTGGAACGCTGCCCATAAAATGTGCACCGCCAAGGGGGTCGAGTGGGGGGCGACGACCTTGCAAATAGATGTAAAATTTCCTTGTAAAATGTTGTAATTTCGTAGTCAATCTGGGCCGTTCATTAGGTGGAGATCTGATGATAGAAGTTATGTTTAATTTAGGGTTTTTTTTCCCTAGAAGACAACCCCTCGCTATATATGAAGGAATTATATTGTGTCTATGTAGATCTATATTCCGAGCAAGAAAGGGAGAGGATATTGTGTGAGAGCGAAGAGGGAATTACAATGGATCTGCTGTAGGTTGTATCTCTTCATTTTGTTGGATACTATAAAAAGAAGGTCTGGCTATTTCTCCATGGACATAGCCCAAATTGGGTGAACCACATATATCTGTGTCTCTCTTGTTTTATGCATTTTCTATGTTTATATTTCTGCAATATATTTTATGTGTTCCATTACTTTGTAATATATAATTTTCTAACATGTGTCGGGTTGGGATATCCACACTTTTTCATTGACTTTCCTGGGCTGGGCCGTTCATTTTTTCCTTTCCATTTGATCCCTTCCATTCATCATGACCTCCGATCCAATGGATCCAAAAGCTTCCAAACTCCAGAGTTGTGTCACAAATATGTTCATGAGTTATCCTTCTGCAGTTACACTCATTCCTGATTCTCTGTATCATCCAAAATCATTACATCCATTTGTCTCGTGTCGATGATGTGGGATACATCATGGCCCTCCTTCAAAAAGGTGACTTCCTGTCAACTTCAGTTCATTATCCCGGAATTTAGCCAAGATACTCCTTTCTAGTACCTTATAGCTTTCATGCCCTAATGGCAAGTTCTTTGCACTCGAACACAAGTTCACATAATTGGCTTTTGATCAGGTGATTTCATGGGTGATCGAATTCAGTTCCTTATTCACATTCTGTGGATTGTGCTGCTGGTACCTTGAGCACCATCATCATTATTGGTGGTTTCTCTCGTGCTTGTTAACGATTGACATCATTGACCGGTAATCAAGCGATTTTCTAGCATGTTCGACATCTATTCACATGTTAGAATTTGTACTTTGATTGGGTCGTGTTGTAGCACAAGATCCTAGGCTCAGATTACTTAAGTCCAGGTTGCAAAGTGATGTGACATGATCATGCTGATATACATGTCTCTTTCAGATGGATGGCTGCAACCATACCATGATTTGTTATATGTGATCCTTCTCATTATTGGATGGCTGCGACCATACCTTGGGTTTGATATGATCCTCTTTACTGGATGGCTGCACACATACCTTGGATCTTTACATGATCTTTCTTTGGATGGATGCATCCATACCATAATTCATGTATCATTTATCAAATTTTTCAGTGATATATATGTATCTATGCTTTCTTAGGTTTTCCAACGATGGTATCTGGTTCCATGCATCTACTTGTAAAGCATTTCACCCCTCACTCTAGTTCTACCTTCACGCTTTAGGGGGCATATGTTACACAAAATTTTGTCACTGTCCTTGTACTCCCGTTCCTCGATCCCGATGGACCTATACAATGAACTCTATATGCTTTTCCATCATGATGATCATGCATTTACATCCCTATTCATGAGCAGAACATTCCCCTCTTGCATCATTTCCCAAGAATCTTCCTTCAATCCCAGTTTTCAAGATCAACACTAGTGATTAGTTCCTTCCCCATGCTGGTTTGTAGAGTTTGAAACTAGACCTAGTGCCATATGGTGCAAGTGAGCCCTTCATCACTCACGCCAACCCTCTTTTGGCAAGTTTTTAAAAATGGAGTCGAAGCTTCCAGGTCTAGAAGCTTCGTGAACGGAAGTCTGGTAAATGGTTGGGCTGGATAGAGTCGAGGAAGTATGTTTGGGCTCCTTTCCCTTATAAATATGGAACAAACCAAAGAGATAAGCCCTCTCCCATCATAAGAGGAACCATATCCCCTCCATCAAAGCTATATAAACTCCTCCTTTCCAATATGAACTAGTCTTTTTGGAGCTTGAATAACCAGCAAGATATCTATAGCTTTTTGCCTTCTAGTCTATGTGTGTAAAGGGAGAATAATGTATTTGGTTTGGTTTGGAACTAAAGGGAAGAAGCCTTAAACTTCCATTTTTGAGGCTAACCATGAGATGCTAGAAGTGGTGTTGGAACCCGGATACGTCAGAGGATACCTGCAACGTCAAGGCTTTGGTTGTATCTCTTTATGAGCTTTATACCAATAAAAGTAATGATTTATTTCCTACATTGAGTTTCATATTAAATTTGATGGCTTAATATTCCTTGACTTTTTAAGTAAATTGAATGCAATTTTATGCTATTACATTTGCTGTTGTCTCTTGTGTATTTTTTTTAGGTATTTGAAGGATAAGAACTCAAAGGAAGCTGGAGCAAAGAATCGAGGTCGTCATCAAACATATTAGAATTCTAAGAGGTAGTCCCTCTTATTCGGTTCTAGTTTAAGGAAGTTTTCATTAGGTTGTTCTGTTTGCGGCTAGACCCACTTTAGGGATAGAGGGATCACTTCTTTCCGCAGATGAGATTTACCTACTCCACAGGATCTAGATTCAAACTATGTCATGCTTTTGGAAATTGAGTTGGAAGAATTTAAAATGAAGTGTGAAATATTGAAAAAGAAACTTGGAGAAACGAAAAAGCAGATGGGAGATAGGGAAAATAGCTAAGGTATAGGGATGATAAAAATTTCTTCTCAAAGAAGTAATAGATGCAGAAAGGCAGTCAACCAAGGAAATTTAGGAAGGGATCTAGACCAAAATAAGCAACAAAAACCAATCATCTAGGTACCACACACTCTTTCACGGTCATTGTTATTTATTCCACAAATTTTCTCATAAAGGACTCGACTTTAGTTATGTTCAAATTCATATCAAATGCTTTTTATCCCACACTCTTGGACACGAGGCCAAGGACTATAAAATTTCAATCAAAGAAAGGACAGGTTCCCATCTAAGATGTGGAAGGAGAAAATAGAAAAGTGTGGTCTCATACTATATACTCAAAAGAAAGAAGATAAGTGGTATGTTGTTAGTAGCTATTCAAGATACATGACAGGGGATCAAAATAAGTTTATTAACATTAAAGATATAGATGGAGGTAAGGTAAATTTTGGAAATAATGCATTTGCAAGAATCATAGGAAAAGGAATTTTCAACATTAACAATGGAAGAACCAAATCCAAGGGTGTCCTTGATGGGCCTCATTAATAAATATAATAAGGCCCATATGGTCTTCCTTCAAACTATATTTACCACTTTCCTTGCATTTAATAATATATTTTTGACTATAATGTTATTATTAGGAAGACTGAAGGTTGTTTGTCATATATCATGGCCTAATGTGATTAATGTGTATGAAAAGAGAGCATTTGAGTGCATTTACTATGCATAGATACATTGGAAGTAGCTGGAGATGATGTAGGAGGCTTGTCCCCTAAATTTACTCACCTACAACTTGACTTGCTCCTTAAATTTACTCACCCATAGTTCGAAGATCCAATAATAGCTGATGCATTCAAGGATTGCGAGGATCTCAGTGATGAGGTGCTCAAAAAATAGCTCTAAATTAAAAGTTGTCTGATTGATGTGGAACCTGAATGATTGCGTAGTGCTCGTCATCTTGAATCCATTGCAACTCATTTTGCATGAAACGGACACCATAAGCTCCTAGAATCATGTTCTGTTCACTTTCCCAAACAGGGGAATTTTTGCAAAAAATTGACAGCCCAGTCAGCAGTCTGTACTGCTCATGTGGCACTGACTGTGCGAGTCTATGTGGTAGTTTGACTAGTCAATGGGCTCCTTCAGTGAATGGTAGGCTGACAATTGGAATTTTGATATTGGGTGCAATTTGGCGTATTATTATTGGTTGGATTTGTGGCTAACCATGGGCTGACATGTGGCCCAGCAAGAGGCCACCACGTGGCAACTCGGGGGCTAGCAAAATTATGGGTCAAGTTTGGGTAGCAGCAGTGTGGGTTGAACTCGTGACCTCACAACACAAGTCCAAAGCCTCGACCAATATGCCATAGCAATAGATCTTAAAATACTATGGCTTCGCCATATACTTAAAGACTATGAGCACGCCATTTTGGGGGAGGGGCTAGCCCATGGGGGCTGGCCCTTGGAAATGATACCACATTGCGACCACTATCGGAGAGGAGAAGGGGCCCAACCGATAGGGGTGGGCCATTGGCCTTAGCCCCAGGCACGTGGCCCCCATGTGCCCAGATTTTTCGGACTTAAGGCCTTAGAGTCCGAATTAAGGCGCCAACAATTTGTGCCAGATTTTGGGCAAAATGGCGTTCCATTAGCACAACCCAGGGCGAAATTGTGGGTTAGTTGCAGGATTTTGGGGAGTTTGTAGAGAAAATAGCAGCCAAACTTGGGAAAATGAGAACTTGATGAGTATTTAACCAAATCAGGAGCATAAAGAGGGTACACAAACATTTTTGGGAATTCTTGAACCATTGGAACATGTGTCAAAGCTTTTTGAGCATTGTAAACTAATGTATTCACACTTTTGAGCATAATAGAGAGGGCCAAGCCATTGGAAGCTAGACCAAGGAGACGTAGCCCAGGAGGGGTGAAATCCTTCATCATGTGCTACTGTGATATTGTTTATGGTGATGTTTATGTTTGTTATATGTTGTTGTTCATTCATTTGTTTATGCTAATTTGCACATAAAAATTACATAAAAGAACTCAAAATATCATGTGTTAAACTTGCAAATAATCTCTTGAATCCTTAAGCACATTTATCATAATCTCAAAAGGAATTTAGTACAACAAAATAATTATCCCAATCAGATCAAGTTTGGTATCAGAGCTCTTGGTTTTCTTTGTGTAAGAAGGATTTAATTGTTTGTAAGTGAATGTAATGCTTACAAGGTTGAAGCTCAAGAGAGGAGAAGAGACACTAGTTGAAAGTCTTGAAGTTGGGTCAAGGAGAAGGAGTGCAAGTTTTCCACACTCTCCACCACCTGTTCTTCCTCAAGTTGCAGTTGAGGCTTCAGTGAGCATGTCACATGAAGGAGAGCCTAGAAACACAATAGAGGATGAGAAGGTCTTTAGGAAGGCTTTCTTTGATATGACAAAGATGGTGAATGTCCTCTATGAAGAGAGGAATACCAGACTGCAGGGTGAAAGCTCCAAGCCTACCAAAGGAGAAGGTTCTCCAGGAGGAGGAAGTAATGGAAATGGAGGTAAACCTACACCCTCTCCACCACCATCATATTCTTCTTCAACTTCACAAGCATCTTCATCCTCTTCCACTAATACAACCCTTACTCATACTCATCAACATACCTCAATAGGAATTGGTACATCACCCTTGTTAAAACTTGATGTTAAATTTGAACTGCCCATGTATAATGTTGAAGTGAATGCAGAGAAGCTTGACAATTGGGTTTGTTAGTTGGAGATCTATTACAGAATTAAAAACCTTCAAGAGGATGACATAAAGATTCAGTTAGATTCCTTGAGGCTGGAGGGTGCAAAACTAGTATGGTGGGAATCAAAGACATAATAAGAGATAAAAAAACAAGGTAAGATCTCAATTTATTGGCCTGATTTCATTGCTGCAATTAAAAGAAAATTCTACCCTTTAGCATATATGTAGAAAGCCATCATGAATTGGTAGAACTTTAGACAACTTAAAGGTAAAAATGTGCAAGAATACACCCAAGAATTCAGAAAAAGGTCTCTAATGTTAGGTGTAGATTTGCAATCACAAGACACGTATTTGAAGTACATATGGGGTTTACATAGTTACCTTAGGCATACTATCCTTCTGTTTAATCCCAATAATCTAGATGAGGTGTGTGTGAAAGCCACTCATCTTGAGGCAAGAGGAAAAATTACACCAGAAGAGGGTAGTAAAAAGCCATTTAAGAGTAAAGGAAAAGAAAAGGGTTTTAAAGGGAAGGGAAAGCAAAATGCATGCATTAAGAAGGATTGAGAGAAATTAACATGCACACATTGTTCCAAAGAGGGTCACGATGAAGCTCATTGTTGGAAGCTTCAACTCGAAATGGAACCAAAGAAATTCAACAACAAGGGAAAACAAAAGACAACTGCAACCACTCATCAGGATTTGGGATCCAATTCGGGTGATAAATCTAAAATTACAACCATGGGTATAAAAGGAAAAGAATCCATTTCTAGCACTAGTACCTGAAATTTACATAATGAAACTCCAAATGAAAAGAAGAGGATAGAATTTTTTCACATAAGGGTAATCTCAAAACATAGAAAAATTGATACTCTTTTCGACAGTGGCTCTCAAACCAATATTATCTCTAAAAACATTGTCAAAATTTTAAACTTGGAAACCATTCCACATCATAAACCATATCCACTAGGATTGGTGTGTGACAATGCACAATTGCAAGTAACTATAAAGTGTAAGTTGAAATTCTCCATTACTGCAAATTTCATAGATGAAGTGGAGCGTGATGTCGTGCCATTAGACATATGTGGTATAGTTTTGGGCAGCCTGTATCTCTATGACAAAAAATATATCTTCCATAGACATGAAAAAAATACCATTTGTTCAAATATGGAGTAGAATATATTGTGAGAGCTCATAGCAAAAAACTAAATGTTTCACTTGTTAATGTGGGGCAGATGAAAAGACTAGTGAATTCAAGTAAGTATTTTGTGCTTCTAATGATCAAACCCAAGAATGATGTTGATAATGAAGCTTCTCAAGGTTGCGATTCAAGATTGAAATCTCAATTGGTTGATGTTGTTAACCAATATGATGAGATGTTTTAGGAACCAAAAGGATCACCTCCCAAGAGAGGAATCCAACATGAGATACAGTTGTAGAAAGATAGTCCTCTTCCTAACATTGGCATGTATAGGATGTCAGTGATGGAAAGTGCAAGAATTAAAAATAAAATTCAAAATTTGTTGGATAAAGGGATCATCAGGCCATCCTATTCTCCATGTGGTTCACATATTGTTTTGGTGCCAAAGAAGGATGGAACATGGCGCATGTGTGTGGACTTTCGTGCATTGAAAAAGATTACAATAAATAACTGTTACCCACTGCCTAGAGTAGATGATTTACTTGATCAATTGAAATATGCAAAGTATTTTACTAAGTTGGAATTAAGGAGTGGCTACCATCAAATTAGAATTTCCGAAGGAGACATTTGGAAGACAACATTCAAAACAAAACAAGGTTTGTTTGAATGGATAGTTATGCCTTTTGGTTTATGTAATGCTCTTGCTACCTTCATGCGTGTGATGAATGATGTGTTGAGGAAATTTCTTGATGAATTTGTTATAATATACTTAGATGAAATCTTAATTTTCAATAAATATCATGATGAACATGTCATGCATGTGAGAAAAGTACTTGATGTCTTCAAGAAAGAACAATTGTATTTAAAGATGGCAAAGTGTGAGTTTGGAAAAATGTCTTTAGTTTAATTGGGTTATATTGTTGGAGGAGGTGAATTGAAAATAGATCCCTCCAAGGTTGATGTCATTTTGAATTGGCCAAGGCCCAGAAAAGTTACTGAGGTAAGAAGTTTTTTGGGAGCAACCCAATATTGGAGGAAATTCATTGCTAACGTTTTTCTATAGCATCTCCTTTGCATGCATTGACAAGTGTGAAAAAGGTTTTTCAGTGGGGAGGAAAAAAACAAAAGGACGTTGATGCATTGAAGGAAATGATCAGTTCAACTCCAGTACTTGCACTTCCGGACTTGAGACAGTCATTTGAGATCCAGACTGATGCTAGTGACTATGCCATGGGTGTATTCCTCATGCAACATGGTAAGCCTATCTGTTTTCATTTGGAAACTTTCAATGGTGCAATGACTAATTATCCTACATATGACAAGTAATTGTATGCATTGGTGCAAAGTGTGGAAAAGTGGAAGCACTACTTGATGGGTAAGGAAACATTAATTCACACTAATCATCATCCATTGCAATACTTGCAATATCAATCTAAGTTGCAACAATCAAGGCACTTCCGATGGATGGGTTTTCTTCAACAATTACACTTGGTAATAAGGTATAAGAAAGGTATCTACAATAAAGTTGCTGATATAATTTATAGGCCTATTATTAGTGAAACTACTTTACTCAAGCATAATTCTGTTTTGCATGAAAGTTATGTTGAGCAATATGCATTAGACAATGACTTTCAGGATGTTTATGCAAGCTTGAGTCAACATAACCAAGTAGAGGAATTGGATTATCATTTGTATGATAACTTGTTGTACCATCTTGGCAAGCTTTGTATTCCACAGGGAGAAACCATCTTGGCAAGATTTGTATTCCACAGGGAGAAAGAGTCAACATCATACGAGAGTCACATACTTCTCTTATTGTTGGTCATTTCGGTGTAAGTAAGACAGTGGCACATCTACAAAGGTATTGTTATTGGCCTTGTATTCTTGAAAGTGTGTCACATTTTATTAAAGGATGTTCATTATGTGCAATCAATAAGCCCAGAAATAGGAAATTAGGATTGTACACACCACTTCCGCTTCCTTCACGACCGTGGGAGAGTGTTTTTATGGACTTTGTAGGAGGTCTTCCATTGTCAAAAAGAGGCCATGATTATTTGCCTTTAGTTGTGGATAGGTTCAGAAAAATGTGTATTTTGAAGCCATGTAAAAAGAAAATTACAACTGAAAAAACTGCTAAGTTATTCTTTCAGAATGTGTGGGTGCATTTTGGATTGCCCACATCCATTGTTAGCGATCGAGATTCTAACTTTGTTGGGAATTTTTGGTCAACTTTCTTGTGGGGATCCATGGACACCAAATTGAAAAAGAGTACAACATTTCATCTGCAAACAGATGGTCAAACAGAGATGGTGAATAGGACAATGATACATCTTCTTCGTGGGTATTGCAACAAGAATCCTAAGTTGTGGGATGAACATTTGTACTATGTTCAACATGCTTACAACTGGGCCAAGCATTCTTCAACTCAAGCATAGGAATTTGAGGCATGTTTGGGATACTTTCCTAAGAATCCTTTGTATTTCATTTTTGGAAAAGATGTTTCTATTGATGGTCATAGTGACATACAAAAAGAAATAAGGTTGATTGAAAAAATCCAATTGGTACACCAATTAGTTCAAGAACAACTGGAAAAGAGCCAAGGCGAGTACAAAGCAAGGCATGACAAGCATCGTGTAGATCGAAAGTACCATGTCGGTGATGAATTTTGGCTTCACATTAGAAAAGAGAGGCTCCAAGGAGAAGGTAAAAAGCTAAAACCAATTAGATATGGTCCATTCAGAATTTTGGAAAAGGTTGGTAAAATTGCCTTCATATATGCAAATTTATGATCTTGTTAATGTTGAGAATTTAAGGTTGTATGAGCCTCCTTTGATTGAACATCAAGGAGAAAATTCCAAATCCCTGACATTGAGGATTTTTATCCTGAATACCTTGAAGATCTACATCAAGACACCATACTTGGTAGAAGAACAAGGTCTTCAAAACGAGGGAATGTGGATTACCTTCGAGTGGGGATCAAAGGAACAAATTCGTTAAAGGCCAAATGGATAAAGATTGGAAAGGTGAGGGAACTGTACCCTCACCCGTTGGACAAATGAAAGTGATATTTTGGCGTCTAAAGTGGGGAGGAATGATCAGGTGCTCAAAAAATAACTCAAAATTCAAAGTTTTCAGATCGGTGTGGAACCTGAACGACCGTGTAGTGATCGTCATCTTGAATCTGATGCAACTTTTTTTGCATGAAACAGACATTGTATGCTCCCAGAATCATGTTCTGTTCACTTTCCCAAACATGCAAATTTTTGCAAAAAATTGACAGCCAGTCAGTAGTCTAGATTGCTGATGTGGCGCTTACTGTGTAGGTCTATGTGGCGGTTTAACTAGTCAACAGGCTCCTATGGCAAATGGTAGGCTGACAAGTGGCATTTTTTATTGGGTGCAATTTGGCGTATTATTATTGGTTGGATTCGTGGCCAACTAGAGGCTGACACGTGGCCCAGCCAGAGGCCGCCATTTGGTAGCTCGGGGGCTACCAAAATTATGGGTCGAGTCCAGGTAGCAATAGCAAGTGTTGAACCCGTGACATCACAACACAAATCCAAAGCCTCCACCTATACACCATAGCAATAGATCTTAACATACTATGGCTTTGGAATATACTTAAAGACAATGAGGACGCCATTCCGTGGGAGGGGCCAACCCATGGGGGCCGGCCCTTGGACATGATACCACCATGCGATGAGTATCGGAGGGGGCTAAGGGCCCGGCCGACAGGGGTGGGCCATTGGCCTTAGCCCTAGGCACGTGGTCCCCATGTGCCAAAATTTTTCAGACTTAAGGCCTTAGAGACCGAATTAAGGCACCCACAATTTGCATCTGATTTTTGGCAAAATGGCACTCCCTTAGCACAATCCGGGGCAAAATTATGGGTTAGGTGCTGGGTTTTGGGGAGTTTGTAGAGTGAATAACAATCAAACTTGGGCAAATGATAGCTTGATGAGTTTTTGACCAAATTAGGAGCAAAAAGAGGCGAAACTGGCATTTTTGGGCATTCTGGAGCCATTGGAATAGGTTTCAAAGATTTATGAGTATTGTAAATTGATATATTCATACTTTTGAGCATAATAGAGAAGGAAAATCCATTGGAAGCTGAACCAAGGAGATGCAACCCAGGAGGGGTGAACTCCTTCATCATGTCCTGCTGTGATACTGTTTATGGTGATGTTTGTCTATTATATGTTGTTGTTCAGTCAGTTGTTTATTTTAATTTACACATAAAAATTACATAAAAGCACTATAAAACTCATGTTTTAAACTTGGAAATAATATCTTGAATCCTTAAGCACATTTATCATAATCTGAAAAGGAATTTAGGACAAAAAACTAATTATCCCAATCAAATCACCCAGGGAGCTAGATCCACCTTTATATGGATTTTGGAGGGAAGCATTCCTCTTTCCGAGGAGGCTACCTCTCAGTCATTTTTGCATAAATAAGAAAGCCCAAGGGCTCAATAAAATTTGAATCTTTGGAGAAGATAGAGACTACTAAGAGATAGGAGCTCAAAATTGTTATTTTATTTCCTTTGTCATGTACTTTAGCTCTATTTTATATTAATGAGAAATCCCCTGTTATCTTCAATTTGAGCTTATGATAGAGGATTGAGTCCCCTTGGGTTAGGGCCCAACCCAGAGGCTCTAGTCTATCTCTTGGGTATTTTACTTATGCATTTTATTTCCAAACAACATTTTCTTCCTTTATTAGAAGAATTTGTTTATGAAAATTGCTTGTTATCTACCACCTCTCTTGTGGGAAGTGTGGTTGAGGATAATGTATTGAAAAACCCAAAATATATAGTTACTTTATTTTGTAGTTGTTATTATTATTTTTCTTGCATATCTGTTTTCTACAAACTAGTGATTGGTTTAGTAGCTTTCTTGAGCACATGAGGTATAACCTCTTATGGATGTACGTATTGTGTGTATTTCTAGATAGGTTGTCTTTCAATACAATAGTTATATTTCCAATAAAATTCAACTCATCCTTTCCTTGTCATTTCAATTTTATGCAATTTAGATTGTTAACATGCTCTAGTTGTCTGGAAAAAGTGGGTAACGGTCTGTGGTGTGTAGGTACTATTATTTACCTGTAGGGTTATAATTGTCATTTACACTCCTTATCCCACCACCATCTCCTTTCCTTCTACCTCAATAACTCCCTCAAAGCACTGTTCACCGAAAGTGCATTCCTGGGTTATTGAAGGCCACCATGTGCATTAGTTCTTATGCAAGATGGGCCCCTGAAGGGTACTAAGCTGGAAAGGGCCTCATAAAACCTTCATCTAACACCCACTACTTTTTCCCACCTTCATATATCCTTTTTCACCCTCATAATTCTCACGGATTCAATCCTGTAGCAAAACAGGACAATCCTGTAACATCCTGTAACATCTTATAGTACCGTGTAAAAGCCCTCCAAACTTGACTAGAATTGTCATTGAAGCTTGATTTTTTTCCTCCCATCCCTAAATAATGTCCCTTAGTCTCTGAAGACATGATTTAGGAATACCAAAGACCACTTAGGACTTGCCTTCTTACCACTGCAACACATTTCAACAAATAGGGTTTGCAGACAGATTTATGAATTTGATAGAAAAGTGATGATTTCCTTGATTACCTCATGAAGCATATAATGAAATTTGTCACTAGATATAATATCTTTGTAATGAAATGATTAAATGCTGATTACATGGTCTTCTCTTTATGCAAGGTAGATTAGGTTTGCTTTCTTTGTTTTATGCTTCTTAAGCTAGGGTTTCCATTTCATGCATTGTTATTTCCTATGACTAGGTTTCCTTTCAATGCAACATTTACATTCTACAAATATATTAATGTTCACATTTATGCATATAGTATATCCTTTAAATTACTACAAGTAGTGTAACCTTTACATTTTTTGGAAGTAGTGTAGCATTTACATTTGAGCAAGTAGGTCAACATTTACATTTATGCAAATAGAGTAATATTTCCATTTCTACGAATATAGTAGAACTTTCCTTTCATGCAGTTTATTTCCTTGAAAATACAGATTCAATTGATAGAGTGGTCTCTGTATACCTTGGTCTGGTCCATGTTTTCAAATTGAATTGAGTATAGCTTATCCTGGTGTGCATACAACACCATCACCTCTTAAGTTTGTATGAACCCTGGTTGATAATTAAAGATGGTAACCTTCCGAGTTGCCACAATATTATTGCAATACTGAGGCTCATTGTTTTGGCACTGTTGCTACAGAGGTGTCCAATTAGGTGTTGTTTTGGCACTGTTGTTGTAGAGGTGTCCAAGTAGGTGTTGTTTCATGCCTCATAGGATTAGGAATAATATTGGGAAATTTATACCAAAAACTGCCACCCCTTCTAGCAGTCAACCATCACTCTTCTTTGGTGACTGTGAAAATCCTTCTCTGACCATAGAGGAGTTAGAGAATCATTTAGGTGAGTAGCCAAAAATATTTGAAGGTCCCATAGGGGAGGAAGAACCCATATCCCCTACCTAAAACATGGCTGAGAATAGGAAGCCTGAGATCTTTCCTATCCAAGAAACCAATGGGGAGGCTAGAATGAAAAACATAAGCTCCAATGCTCTCTCACATTTCTATGGCATAGCTTCTAAGGACCTTAACACATTTATGTTCAAGTATGTTGCGTTTTTAGAACCTATATTTACAATTCTAATGAGTTTAAGCTAAAATTGTCCCCTTCTACCCTCAAGGATGCAACCTTGCACTGGTTCATGAGCTTAGAAGGAGGAAACATGACCACTTGGGCTCAAATGCAGTAAGCCTTGAACCAGAATACAAAGTGTATTGCAGATCACGGAAAACCAAGGAGGAGATCTTTAGGATGACCTTAGGGCCAGATGAATCCTTAGCGGATTATGAAGAAAGGTTCCAACTAAATTACAAAAGATCTAAATGTACCCTTGACCTAGAATCCTTGAAGCTTGTACTTTTCCAAGGAATTATGGAAGATTTGATGGAGATCCTTAATATGCTATCGGTGGATACATTTACCAACTAGCTTATGAAGACATCAATACAATACTCAAGAATCATTCTAGGGATGCAAGGAAGAGAGGTAGGACTAGTCAAGGCTTGGTCAACTATTATCCCTCTACTTCTGCCATCAAACATGAAATAGGGAACATGCTAGAATATCTTAAGAGTGAGATGTTGCACACCTTCACCTTGAAAATGGATACTATGTAGATAGAATATAAGCAAGAGGAGGCAAAAAGAGCACTGACTATATTTTTCCCTAGATGCACCAAGATGCACCCAAAAAATGAGTGCCCATTGAATGTCATAGAGGCCTGCTCTGTTTGTGAGGAGAACCCTGCAACTGACAAATGTCCCTCTCTTCCAGGCTTGAAGGCTATATATCAACGGGTAGAGAGTGGATTGGAGAAAGTTTAATTCATCAACCAAAGGAGCCCACAAGGCCGTCGACCATATTAGTAGGGCATGCAAGGTGCACATTATCCTTCTTTCAATCCAAACCACAATGCACCCTTTCATCCTCATTAGAGGAAATTTCAGCCTAAAAGTGCCCATGAAATTTTCATGTAAATTCCATGTCATAATATGTAAACCAATTAAAATCCTTTAAATTTAAAAATAGATACATGTAAATGTTTTGGAGGGAAAATAAGAAAAACCAATTTTCTTTAATTGTATTTTTCGCTTATCTCCTTTTAGGTTTACTCAAATTTCAAGTGTAGACACCTGTTGGATGTGAAATTAAATTCTACATCCAACGAGTACCCATTATGCATACTTCTGAGAAGACCCACATTGTTAAAAATTGAAGATACATTAGAAAAACATGTTGAACATGTTTTTTTAGTGTATCTTCAAATTTTATCAATGTGGGTCTTCTCAAAAGTATGCATAATGGGTACTAATTGGATGTGGAATTTAATTCCTCATCCAACGAGTGTCTACACTTTAAATTTGTGTAAACATATAAAGACATAAGCAAAAAATACAATTAAAAAAGTAATTTTCTTCTTTTCCCTCCAAAATTCATAACTCTTATTTTATTATTTAACTATTATTTTATTATTTTTCCTTAGGAGGCCACTTTTAGGCTAAAATTTCCTTTAATGTGGTATCCTCCATCTCACTCATCTCAGTCCATGCCATCTCTTTGTTCCTATTCTCCTCAATATCCTCCTCATACTGTTAATCCACCCTTCCAGCCATATCAACCTCAACCTCCTCACTGGGGAAACTCTTCACAAGGATGGAGGCCTCAGGTAACCCAACCTCCCGCCTTAATGTATCCTCCTCCACCTCAACCACAACTACCCCATTGTAATCAACCCAAGTAACCTCAGATGCCTACCCCACCCAATCTGAACCCAAACTCCAAGCATACACAAAAAATCTATAGTGGGTGAACATCCAATCTTGCTTAAGTTGTAGAGATCCACGAGATCAACCTTAGGTCTGAGAAGGTACTTCCAGATGCTCACCCACCTTCTCCACCTGAAAATATTGAAGAAGAGAAGGAATATAGTGTCCCTCAAGCTAGTATGACCCCCTATCTTGAAATGTTGGTCAAACCTAAACAACACACCCCATAAGAGGCTGAACTTCTCGGAGAACTGAAAAAATTTGGTATTAAAATACCGCTTCTCTAGGC
>Ga0115853_100168_pt1 | contig 18999 bp, 28 predicted proteins | sample InSIn5gowninarea_FD_83867 | JGI IMG/M metagenome (GOLD analysis project Ga0115853, IMG submission 83867)
GTAGCATCAGGTAAAATAAGTCACATGGTAAGACCTTGGGAACCATGGTGGTTGAAGCCTTCTGCACATACAATCTCACTTTCCAGTCAAGGATGTCAACTTATTCAGTCACTGGACATATCAAATGCTCGAATGTCAAGGGTTCTTAGTCCAGGAGTTGCAAATTTGGGTGAGAATGACCTGAGTGATATACCAGCTGGTCCGGAGAATCCCTTATCTTCAGTAGGGCAATTGACTAAATCGGATCCATCACCCTTACTGGTTGTTCATATGGTTGACGTGATATACAGTTACTGCTTTACTCTTCGGTTCTTTAATGGAGACTTGAAAAGTGATCCCCTGGATGCAGCAATTGTTTGTTTAAGTTTGTCTGCAGTATTAAGTCAAGTAGCTTTGCCGGAGACTGTTAGTGAAGCTTTGTCAAAGTGTTTAGAGACATCATGTTCCGCAAGCTTCAAACATGCTGGTGGATTGAGATTTGGGATTTGCCTTTTTGATGATGTGCATGCTTTTCTAAGGTTAGGTAGGGCAACCCTTGTATGCGCACTTATGGACTTGTACAGGCTACTTGAGGCAGCTGCAAAGGTGGTCAAAGGTGAAAGATCCGAGAAAAGGGAACATGCTAGTAAACAGATGATAGCAAATCACGAAGCTAGGAGAGAAGAAATAAGAAATGATGGTCGGAAGAGTCTTCAATTTGCTTTAAAGAAAGTCTACTTCCTGATGTGTTGGACTAATGAACAACCGAAAGAAGTTTGGACTTCCCTGGCTGCTCTTGTAGAAGTTGAAAAGAATACTCTTCCTGCAAGAGATTCTGGAAATATTGCAGTGAATACTTTGAATGTTAATAGACAGGAAAACCAAAAGCCCAAGGTTGTGATTGAAGAGGTTTTGTAAGAGTTGTGCTAGAAACAGAAGTCTCTGTACATGAATATTGATTTATAGTCATTTGTATCTAATCAAGAAAAGCTCATTATTTGTGTTTTCTCCTTATTTTAGTGTCTAATTTATGAGCTCATAATTTGGAATTTCTCAGGTTGTGGGGATAAATTTATATTTTTGATCATTTTAGTTGTGTTCTTAAATTTTAATGCATATGTTTAGACAACTGATGGGAAAATGGGACTTTTAGCTTGTGATTAATGAAAGATACTTTGCTTAGTTGTTGGTTTTCAGAACAATTTTTCTAGCTAGTAAACTTGCTGAATGGAGAAGTTTATAAAGCATTCCTGGACTCTTTATACGGTAAAGTCAGCATACACGCCAGTTATTTGTCATATTAATTACTAGTATTCACGCCAGTTATAAGTGCTTCCAGCCTAGCCTTGCCCTTTCCTGATAGACTTGATGAGATGGGTTCTCATACTTCGGTTGAGCTGGATTGCTAGATGGATTCAAAGCTGAGCGGGGTGGATCTCTAAAATGACAGTCATATGACCTAATGGTCCTTGAACCGGGTTGTGGATCATGGTAAATCCACTGGCCTAGTAACCCCTGCGCCATACTGTTGGCTGCGGTAAATCTAGGATTATGTGCTTCCGTGGGCCTAAGAATCCTTGTTGGTTAATGGCAGGATATACGATAAATCCAAGAGGTGGATTGCTCTCTATTGGGCCTACTAGTCCCGAGATGGGATATATGGTAAAGCATGGAGAGTGGGTCTTAGTGTAGGGCCTAGTGATCCCTAGATTGGACTGTGGATTATGATAAATCCTGAGAGACTATGTTAGATCCCTATAATATTAGTGTATTCCCTTATTATTATTGTCATTTTAGCCCCTTATTGTTATTGTTGTGCCCATGTTGTCCCCATATTATTATTATTGTGCCCCATAGAAGCCCACTATTGTTATTGTTGTGCCCTTACATTATTATTGTTATGTCGATTTTGATTATATTGTGACCCCTTAGACTCCTATATATGGAAAGGAGGTCTTGTCATTTGTATCATCTAAGAATTTTTCATTTGTGTAATGTAAAGGAGGTTTCCCCCTCGAAGAGGCTACTTTTGAAGTCATTGATCTATCTCATTCTTCTATTTTGTGAGCTGGTTGCATAAAAATTGGTATCGGAGCTTTGGATTCTAGGGTTTCCCTGCTTCAAAGAGGTCATTGTGGAATTTTCACTATAACTTTTGTTCTATGAAGCTTCAGAAGCTGAAATTAAAACTCATTTGAGCCAAAATCTTGATGAACCTTAGGGCCGAATTTCAGATATTGTCTCGCTATATTTTCGGAGATATGAACTAAGGAAGTTAGGATTTGTGCAGGCTCCCAAATTCAATGTCAAACAAATCGCCTTAGGAAAATTGTTATAACTTTTTCTTTGAGCATCACATTAAAATTTCGTAAACATTTATAGAGTTAGGACGAACTATAGTTTTTTTTGTATCGTTTTTAGGTCCGAAGGTCAAAAAAGTGACACGTGGCACTTCGTACAAGTTCGCTCTACTGAACTAGTCTATAATCAGGTCATCGTGGGAGATTTGACATAAATCTTTCTTGGAGAATCCAATATGGATCAGACTTGTGGGGTTGGAAAGAGGACACATAGAGCTATCACAGGACAAAATTTCAGACCTTGGAGATCCGAAATTACAGATATACAACATATTCAATATCGAGCTCCTACAAAGAGAAAGAAAGGTGTGTTGTCTTTTTTAAAAAATTGCATAAGTTTGGTTTGAAATTTTCTTGAAGTGGTTCAAAGGTCACAATGAAGCATATTTATCATTAATTGATGCCCCGAAGAAAGAAAATGGAAACACCTAGTAAGCAACCTGAAAATTCTAACATGACTCATGAAGAAGAGGAAGAAATGCAACATGATATATCAAAATTACGAGACCAAGTGCAACAAATTTCACTCTCTCAAAAAGTAACAGAAGCTAAGATGGATGGTTTAAAGAAAGGTGTTATCACAAAATCACTACTGAGGGCTGCAACCAAGCAAGATTTCATGTAACTCTTTCAACCTAACTTTAGATCAAAGATTAGCCTCTTTGATCAGAGAGGGCTCTCTCACAAACTCTTGATAAAAATCATTCACTACAATAGATGGCTAACTCTTTACTCGGTCATGAAAGCAAAAGCTGGTTGGAAACATATCAAACTGGTTCTCATTGGGCTATGGAGTCTCATATACTAAGTAAACAAGAAAAACATAGTCATTTCATGGAAGTCAAGGCTCTTTGCATTACATGTCAAACATACTCCATCAAAACCACAGCTTGCCAAACACACAGGAAGTCAGAGCATAAGATTATGAATTCTGAGTGATTGTGTTACAACAAGGCTGTAAAAGAACATAAAATATAAAACACCATCATTATATTTGAACACAATAATCCATCGAGAATCTTGAGAAGAAATCAACACTGTTTTACTATTACTGTCACAAGTCTTACAATGGCCCAAATAACTCTGTTTTTGTATAAAATGTCCAACCCTTTCTACATCCAACATTGATCCATATATAGGCAAGCAAACTTAACCACCTCGAGCTTCCTCCTCCAGCATGAGGGGAGCCTCGAAGGTGGCTATTGACTATCCCTATCTAGTGCATAACTAACTTATTAATTACATAATGGCTAAACTGAAATTACAAATGGTTTTCATTTAATCAAAATCCACAATCTTTGCTCCTCGTAGCATGATGCTTTTCTAGCTCTTGACACATGTCCTTTTGCTGCTTGGGTTGAGGTGTCTTGAAGGAGAACACACTGAATGAGTTGGCCTTGGATTCCAGTCACGTAGATGGCTTCATTAATTAACCAAGGGAGGTGCTCTGTTTTCACGGCTTCTGTCTCCCATCACTCTTCATTACTTTAAAAACATGTCCTCTGCTCTTTAATTCTTCCCAAACAATGCATATTACCACACCTTTCAAATGAGCTGGAAGCCTTATGAGCTGAACAGGTGTACAAACCGGATCACTGAAGACTAAAACCAAAACCCGAATAATTCGGTCATGAAGTGCCTTTAACGAGACTTTAGCTGGAAACAAAACATTTCACCTTTTTGCAAGGCACATCTGTCATTTTCTGAACAGCTGGGATAGTTTTGAATAGTCACCTTTATGCTCTGAAAACATTTCATTCAAAATTAGCTGACTTCAGCATCAATTTCATTTTTTATCATAAAACAGTCATCTACAGCAGTTTCGTAGCGCGCTACGAAACTGCTGTTAACAACCTCTATTTGTTCCGTAGCAAATGAATCTGTAGTTGGTAAATGATTTGCTTGAGAATATTGAGAATTCCTGTGTGCTCTTAACAAGAAGTCTGAATGGAGTCCACCTCTGCAAACAGCTAAAAGGTGAACATTTAAGCAACCTAAGTCCTTGTATACCCCTCCATACTACTGGAAATTTTGCTTCAAAAGTCCTTCATACCACCTCTAAATTGTTCAGATAGTGTACGTGGATAGAACGGAAGTCTAAACAAAAAGAACCCTGTTCGGATGGTGCAGGTGTATATAATAGCATCTTTATATCCTTTCGAGGAACCTTTAACCTAGCTATTTGGTCCGCCAATGACAATTCTCCATGAACCAATCCCATCAACGAGAAAAGGTCAATGCTCTCGATGTTTATTAAATCTCCATTTATTGCTATCAGGGATTTTCCTGGAGGCACCATCCGCTGATTGGTAATAATTTCATCTTTGATTGACTGATTAAGCTTCATCCGAGACAAAGACGAAACCAAATTTGGAAAATTTTTGGTTTATTTCTTGCATAGAATGCAATGGATCTGAAGCCTGAACAATCCTCTAAGCTGTTTGATGTCCTAGATCTTTCAGTTCCCATACATCCAGGGTATCTGATACTGTAGATGACAGCAAATAATCTCGAAATTCCATCAGATCTGCAGTAAACTCAGGTTTGCGTTCCAAGAGCTTGGAAAATATGAATCCTCTAACTTTCTGGCTAAGGTCTTCAGTTCGGGGGTCTTCCAACTCGATCTGAAACACCTGATAGTTAACCTTTTGAATAGTATTGTCTTCATCAACTGTTATTGAATTTTGACGTGACTCTGCAATATCTGCCAGTGACTAGGGCCGTCATGCCTTGCAGCGACCACCTCTGTTGTCTGCTACTTGAACTCTCCACCATCCTACTCTATGTGCATAAAAATACAACCCAACTTTGCAAAATACTCGGGCTCCTATCTATTATCTCCTGGGCGCGCAGCAACAGACAAATTCAAGACATTTACTGTATAATTGTATGGTTGTTTGCGTATTAGTTCAGGAATCATATAAAGCAGGGTCCCTTTGATTGAACGAAGCACCATCGTATTGCAAGACATAGCTCTTGCAAATCCAAAAGTCACAACGCTTGACAACACCTTCAGCACCATATGAGACCAAATTCAGAAAATCTGAAACAACTTCATTAGGATCCCCGGTAACTGCAACTCATAGACAACTCTGATTTTTCGAGAATCATCTTGTGAGCAACGCTCAAGCGTCCCGCATATGAATCGAAGAGCCCTCAAATACACTAACAATTACTTGTAAACCCTCTCCAAAGTTTGGAGTTGACAAATACGATTCTGTAGGTTCCGGAGAATAAAATTGCAGGCCCTTTCTTATGCGCTCCTTAACCCATACAAAGCAGGCTCTGACTTCATTATTTTGTTCATATCTTGGGCCGAAAGAGGCGGCTTTGAAACAAGAAAGCAATTACCAAATGCAGAATGTAAATTGCAAACAAGATCGATTGCAATCATAACACCAGTGGGTGATGAATAACTAAACATATTATCTGTTGTAAAGTCTAAGAATTTAGCTCTCGTACACCGTTCACGGTCATGAGGATCCGATCTATCATGATACCTATTATGTGGACGCATATAGATCAACCAAATGGCTAAACCTATCTCCTTCAGCGCCATCTGTATTATCACTTATGTTGGTGCCAAACAAACGACCTGAAATTTTGGTTTTTATTAAAAGGTGCATTATGTCCACTTTATGACCACCGCAACCTTTTGAAGTAGCTTTTTCATTCCTCCACCAGCAGAACTTGGGTAGTAAATCATAACACTGTGATCATCTCCATGAACTGGTTTTTCCACAAAAGGCTTCATAATTCACTTTCCATGGACTTGAACAAAATCCCTTGCTCCACAAAGTAGTCCAACTCTTGATAGAGGTAATCCCTGTTCACAAGTGCATAACTTGGAGTGGGAATGCCAAATTTTTGAAGGCTCTCATATACCTTTCGACGATCATGGAGAAGATGTTAAGGTCTAAGCTCATTCACAAGGAAAGGCTTTCAAAGAGTAGCATAAGCTTCAACCTTCTCAAAAGGGTAGCTGGTTTAATAAAAAGCAATCACAAATTGGCCACTTCATCGTTGTTTCTTCAAGAATGATGATGTCTCCAAATATTATGATCTCAAATTCACCAAATGCCCTCAGCCAATCAAGGATGTGCTTCTTGGCAGTAGAAGGAACCTTCTTTTCCATTACGCATACTCCAACTGCGATTCTGGAGTGGGAATCACCGACATCCATCCCCATATTTCGCAATTCCAAAGATTTGAAACAACAACTTGACTCCTATGTTGTTTATGTAGCTGGTATAAAGGAATGTTACTGTGCGATGCTCTTTGGCCACCGTGGGGAACTACACCATCGAGTGCCTTGAGAGAATTGACAATCAACCCTAATAGCTCTTCAGATTGCTCTGGCCATTTTGTCTCTTGCTTTTGATTAGAAGTGTTCACTCTCGAAGACTCTTGTGCAGTTGATTCTAGAGGTGATGAAACAAGCCAAACTGCAACCTTTCCCGCAGACATTGTTGCCAGTAAGTTAGTGCTTTGCACTGCTTGCTCCATCCATCCCAACATCAAGGCGTTGATCTACAGGATTATTTAGAGATTCCAGTGTTCCATTTTTCCCTCTTAACTCAACAACAGTTCTGTTAGTTGCAGTTCCATTATTATCCAAAATGCTTATTGACCTTTTAGAAGCATCATTGCATTTTTTCCTTTCTGATGGCTGACAGCATTTCACCATTATATCTAATAGTAAATGGACAATTGCTTGTTGTAATACTTTAACACCTGTTTTGCAAAATCCATAGATCAGAGCATTGTATGCAACAACACCAGAGTTATATCCTTTAGTCAGCATTAGACCTTTAAGCACATCAACCTCATCCACAGCAGTTGTAGCCAGTTTACAATAGGCATGCTAGGATTTGGGGCTCCACTGAAAACTCGAGCAAATCCTCAATTTCGTAGCACGCTACGAAACCACTTAAACAGGTAGCGCTGCGAAACTGCTAAAAACGAATTCAGGCGCTGCGAAAACACCCAGTCTTTAAGCTAGGCTAAAAAATTTTTGGCAACAGCATTTTCAGTGATAACAAAAGGCATGGAAGCTAATATGAATGGTGTAGAAGCTAAGATGGATTGCGTGGAAGCTAAGATGGATGGTTTAAAAGTAAACATTGAAGATTTGAAGAAAGACATGGAAGGTTTCAAAGGAGGTTTGGCAAAGTTTCTACAAGAAATGATTCTGAATGGCGAAAAGGTAGTAGAGGAAACTCATAATGAGAACAAAAGAAATGTTAGTCATGATTTCATAGAATTTAACGTTGGATTGAAGACCCACCATTTTCCAAAGACCGATATGAGGAAGTTTGATGGCAAGGATCCCGTAACATGGATATTACAGATGGAGCAATATTTCGATATCCATAATGTGCAAAACACACAAAAGGTAGGTATTGTGACTTTATATTTGGAACCCAATCAGTTTGTATGGTATCGATGGTTTTGCTCTCGTAAACAAATTGTCACTTGGACAATTTTTATGGAAGAAATGATAGCACATTATGAGAATACAAAAAGAAACACCTTTTTTATCCAACTGATAAATCTCAAACAAAAGGGTTCAATGGTGGAGCACATTGACGACTTCCAAAAATTGAATATAAGGGTAAAATATATTCCAGAGTAGCATAGGATTGATGTGTTCATAGGGAATTTAAAGGATAACATCCAACATGAGGTTCACCTATGGGAATCTGATTCATTGGAGAAGGCATTCAGGTTGGCAAGAAAAATTGAAAGCAAAATTATGGCAACCAAGAAGCCTTCCAATCACAACTATAAAGATGGAAGTGTTGTTGCCCCTAGCCTTCCACAACCTACAAGGTTGACACCATAACAATTGGAAGAAAAAAGAGCAAAAGGGTTTTGTTACAGTTGTGATAGCAAATACACTAAAGGTCATAAGTGTGCTGAGAAGAAATCATTTTACATAGATTGTGAAGAGGAGCAAGAAAAGGAACAAGAAACATCAAAAAAAGAAGATACACACCAGGAACAAACCATAGAGAAAGAAGAAATGAATCTGACCATATCTTGTAATGCATTGGTTGGAATTACCACTCCTCAAACTATCAAGATAAAAGGACATATCAAAAAGAAAAAAGTAATAGTGTTGATTGATTCAGGCAGTACCCATAATTTTATTCATTGTAAGATAGCGAAGGAATTGAATTGATTCCTATATTCAGCACCATAGTGTCAAGTGATGGTTGCAAATGGAGGAACCATAAATTACTCTGGAAAGTGTCGTAATATAAAGCTATCCATGGGAGAATATGTCTTGAATAGTCCAATACTTTCCATTCCAATGGGTGGTGTTGATGTTATTCTAGGAGTCCAATGGCTACAATCTTTGGGTAAGATAGCTTTTAATTTTCAAGAACTTTTCTTGAAAAAAATCAGAAGGAAAGGAAGTTGAATTAAGGGGTATCATAGGGAAACCAGGAAAGGTAATCAGCTCTAACGGCATGACAAAGATTCTAAAGAAAGAACAATGTGGAGTAATTGCACGATTATGTTCGTTAGAGGTTCCCACATCAAAATCATCTATTTCTCAAGATCTCCAAAAAGACTTGGACAAACATTCCAAGGTATTTGAGACTCCCAAAGGCCTCCCACCTATTTGCGATCATGATCATGCTATTCATTTGATTCCAAGAAGTGTTCCTCCAAACATTAGGCCTTAAAAATATCCCTATGCCCAAAAGAGTGAAATTGAACGTATGGTTGCAGAATTGGTAGAGGCTGGTATAATTCAATCTAGTCAAAGTTCTTTCTATGCTCCAATAGGATTGGTGCACAAGAAGGATGGATCATGGCGCATGTGCCCGGATTATAGGAGCTCAACAAACTCACTATTAAATATAAATTTCCTATTCTTGTCATTGATTAATTGTTGGATGAATTGCATGGAGCAGTTTACTTCACCAAGTTGGACCTTCGTTCAAGATATCATCAAATCAGAATAAAGACTAAAGACATTCCGAAAACAACATTTAGAACTCGTGAGGGTCTTTATGAATTTTTGGCCATGCCTTTTGGCCTTACCAATGCACCTTCTACATTTCAAGGTTTGATGAATTCCATTTTTAAACCCTTCCTTAGAAAGTTTGTGTTAGTATTTTTTGATGATATACTAATCTATAACAAGTCTTGGAAGGATAACGTTCAACATGTTGTTGGAGTGCTCAAACTATTGGAGGAGAAACAATTATATGCAAAAACCTCCAAATGTTTCTTTGGAGTACAAGAGGTGGAATATTTAGGTCATATTGTATCTCATGAAGGTGTTAAGGTAGACCCTAGCAAAATTAAGGCCATTAAGGAATGGAAAATCCCCACATCCATAAAGCATTTGCGAGGATTTCTCGGGTTGACAAGGTATTATCGCAAGTTTGTTAAGAATTATGGGAGAATAGAATCACCTCTAACAACATTACTGAGAAAGATGCATTTTCTTGGACTCCAGAAGCAACGAAAGCCATTGAACATCTTAAAGAGGAAATGTGCCAAGCACCGGTCTTAGCTACACCAGACTTCAAGAAAACCTTTATGATGGAATGTGATGCCTTAGGGAATGGAATTGGTGTTATTTTAATGCGAGAAGAAAGACCCATTGCTTTTGAAATTCATCCAATCAAAGGAAAGTATTTACACAAAGCTATTTATGAGAAGGAAATGTTGGAAATACTACATGCACTTAAGAAATGGTGACCTTACCTAATGAGAAGACACTTCAAGGTAAAAATGGATCATGATAGTCTTAAATACTCTCTAGAACAAAGATTATCTTCATAATAGCAGCAAAAATGGGTCACAAATATGTTGGGTTATGACTTTGAAATCATCTACAAAAAAGGGAAGCAAAATGTTGGTGCAGATGCACTCTCAAGAAAGGATGAGGATGTGGAAGCATTGCTTTGTGCCATTTCTATTATCCTACCAGATTGGATAAATGAAGCAAGGGATGAATGGAATAATGACAAAGAAGTGTGGGAACTCATTCAAAAGTTGTAGCAAGATCCCAGTACATCTAATACATTTAGTTAGAAAAATGATTCGTTATGGTACAAAGATCACTTATACCTCTGTAAGAATTCCCAACTCAAACAAAAGATTCTTCTGGAATTGCACACCTGTCGCTTAGGAGGGCATTCAGGATTTTTAAAACGTTACCACACAGTTAAGAAGGAATTTTTTTGGGATGGCCTTAACCTAATATTCAAAAGTTTGTGGCGAAATGTTTGGTTTGCCAACAAAATAAAGTTGAGACAATTAAGACCCCAAGTCTATTGCAACATTTATCCATTCGAAGTTAATGTTGGGAGGAGGTTTCAATGGATTTTATCACAGGTTTACCCAAGTTCGAAGGAAAGAGTGTCATCAAGGTGGTAGTTGATAGACATACCAAGTATGCACACTTTTGTGCATTATCTCATCCATTTAAAGCTAGTACAATTGCTACTACATTTATGGAAACAATTCAAAAGCTACATGGAAACCCAAAGATTATTGAAAGCGACAAACATCCTATTTTCACTGGAAATTTTTGGACATATTTATTTTTTTATCTGGGTACTCAGTTAGCTCATAGCTCATCTTATCATCCTCAATCTGATGGGCAAACTGAGATAGTGAAAAAATGTTTGGAAGGATATCTTCGTTGCTTTGTATCTGATAAATAGACACAATGTGTCAAATGGTTGCCTCTAGCTGAACGGTGGTATAACACTTCCTTCCATACTACAGCAAAAATGACCCCATTTATGGCACTTTATGGATATCATCCACCGTCCATCACATCATATTTAGGAGAAAATTCTAAGGTTCAAGCAGTGGAAGATGACATCGAGGATCAACAAAAAGTTCTCCAACTCTTAAAGGATAACTTGACTTTGGTGCAGAATAGAATGAAACAACAGGAAGATCAACATCGCAGCGAAAGAAGTTTTGATGTAGGTGACTGGGTATTTCTATGACTACAATCATACAAACAAATGTCCCTCAAGCAAGCTAAGAAGGATAATAAATTATGACCAAAGTATTATGGTCCGTATAAGGTGTTGTAAAAGATTGGTACTATGGCATACAAATTGGAACTTCTTGCATCTTCCCGAGTGCACCCAGTTTTCAATGATTCATGCTTAAAGAAGGTTATAGCTGACAAGCTCCCATTTCAAACAATATTTCCAAAACTTGACGCGGAAGGAAAAATTATATTGGAACCTAAAGCAGTCACTCGAACAAGAACTCGATAGCTACGAAATCAATCAATTTCAAAGTATCTCATCAAGTGGAAGAACTTACCTGTTGAAGATTCCACATGGGAGGATGAGCATCTTATACAAAATCATCCAAAACTACTCAAGCATTCAGGACAACAATTTTTTTAAGGAGAGGGGCATGTTAGGTCCCTATAATATTAGTGTATTCCCTTATTATTGTTGTCATTGTAGCCCCCTATTGTTATTGTTGTGCCCATGTTGTCCCCATATTGTTATTATTGTGCCCCATATATGCCCACTATTGTTATTGTTGTGCCCTTACATTATTATTGTTATGTCAGCTCGGATTATATTGTGACCCCTTAGACTCCTATATATAGAAAGGAGGTCTTGTCATTTGTATCATCCAAGAATTTTTCATTTATGTAATGTAAAGGAGGTTTCCCCCTCGAAGAGGCTAGTTTTGAAGTCATTGGTCTATCTCATTCTCCTATTTTGTGAGTTGGTTGCATAACAGACTAGGAGGCACTCAAATTCCTCACAGTGTAGGTGGAGAACTCTGGTAGCGTCCATGCTTGTTTGGTTCTTTTCGGTTGGTTATGAGTCCCACATTCATGTTTGGAATATGGCACAGGGGTGATTGGCTGAAGAGAGATTTGGTTCAGCGAATCTATGGTCGGGTGAAATGCGGTACTCCCATCCACGGTTGATTTCTACATTCATTAATGATCAATTCATCCCTTTGGTTTTCATATGCAAATGTACTAGTGTATATCTTGATTCTATGGCTGATGTATTTATATTATTTCTATTGTTACTATGTTGGTTATGTATATGTTCTATGACAACAACCATGTATGGATCTCATCATATTTTTACTTGTAAATGAATGGAGAATGTATCTATGATCTAATAGATGATAATGCAGAAAATGGCATGAGGGAACAATGGTTCTTAGCGATTCTCAGATAAGTATGAGATCCTTATGCTTAAATCTGTTGTTTACACCTGTAGATCATGTGTTTGTGATTTGTTTTATGAAATGCCTGTCATGGCTAGTAGGGGTCTAGTTAAGGGCCTGTTCAGCTAATTTCTTTCACATCATTATTTCTCTGTTATTTTACTGCTCTTAAGAATTCATTCCATTCTAGGCAGTGACCTGGGCTCTGGGCGTGAAAAAGTGGCTCAAAACTTAGGGACGCTGGCATAGAACTGGACAAATTGGTCCCTAGATGCTAGCATGCAGGCCTGTGAGAGAATCCAGAGGTCCTTGGATGCTGCCATGCCCATAACATGAGAGCGTCCAGAGGTTAAGTGATCAAAAACCTTAGTGGGATCCAAGGGAAAGCTGCCTGAAGTGTTGGCATGGTTCTTAGGGGTCCTAGAGCTGATGTGGAAGGTCTGTATGTTGTGTTTCTATCGATTCCATTTCCTTAAGGTCACATAGGAGGTTGAATCCAGTCATAGTAGCCTCTCGTCGCATATTTGTAGAAATTTGTTAAAATTGGCAACCAGGGAAAAAGTTCATGTGGGTCATCTTATTCATGGCTGATAATATTTTTATTAGATTCCTCTCGTCGAGAGGTGTAGGATTGATATAAAGATCATCCGATTACGATAAGTATTCATGGAGATATGAATTTATTTTGATTATGGAATTATTATCAAGTCGACCTACAACTCATGTAGGTTCAGAAGCCCAACAGTCGCATCCATTCACCCACCAACGTTGTGTATAAATATAGGAGGACTTTTCCTCATTTGGACTCACTCTTCTCATCACATCTCTCTCTCTCTCTCTACTGCGCAGAAATGAGTCCCTTCTCTACTGCGCAGAAATGGGTCTCTCTCTCACACATGTGAAGCCAGAAGTTGTTGAACCTGAAGCTGCAACTGCAAAAGTAAAGAATGACCTGTGTGGCCTAGAAGATCTCCTCTTTGGAACTATGTTGTAGGTTCATCTGAACTTCCTTTGAAAGCCGCAACTTTTGGTGGTGGAATGAAGTCAATCCGACGAACGGTTTGCAAGATATCGACTGCCCTAGTTTGAAGCCGGAAACTGTTGAAACTGAAGCTGCAACTGCAGAAGTAAAGAATGACCTGCGTGGCCTAGAAGATCTCCTCTTTGGAACTACGTTGTAGGTTCATCTGAACGTCCTCTAAAAGCTGCAACTTTTGGTGGTGGAATGAAGTCAATCCGATGAACGGTTTGCAAGATATCGATTGCCCTAGTTTGAAGCCAGAAACTGCTGAAACTGAAGCTGCAACTGTAGAAGTAAAGATTGACTGTGTGGCCTAGAATATCTCCTCCTTGGAACTATGTTGTACGTTCATCTGAACCTCCTCTGAAAGCCGCAACTTTTGGTGGTGGAATGAAGTCAATCCGACGAACGGTTTGCAAGATGTCGACTGCCCTAGTTTGAAACCGGAAACTACTGAAACTGAAGCTGCAACTGCAGAAGTAAAGATTGACCTGCGTGGCCTAGAAGATCTCCTCATCTAAACTGCGCTGTAGGTTCATCTGAACCGCCTCTAGAAGCTGAAACTTTTGGTGGTGGAATGAAGTCAATTTAACGGTCGGTTTGTGAGATATCGTCTGCCCTAGTTTGATAATGAAGCCGCTAATGCTGGTGCTGTTGATCTAGGGTTTGCTATTGCTGATATGAATCAGATTTATTGTACTATTTCTCTCTGCTGAATTATTGAAGATAAAAGAAGATTTGATCAAAGGGTTTCCCCACACATTGTGGGGTTTGTCCCTGGCTAGCCGCCACATCTTGTGTCTCTTGTCTTGGCTTGTTTTATGTCGATCGTTTAATGTTCTATCTGCACTTTACTTTATGTATATGTGATTGCTAATCTGTGGAATATAATAAGAAAAAGAAGTAAAGTGTTATAAGCATAGAACATACCATAACTTAACATGGTATCAAAGTTGAGGTGAAGACAAAGCCCGAGCAAGAGCAAGAGCAATCATCGAAGAGAAGATTGGCAAGGCTATCCTAAAAGAACTATGGGGTCCTCAACACTCTTTCCTGCCAAAGACAAGCTCCGTGAGAAAGCTGACTATCACAGAGGGAAGATGTCTATTGATCTAACCCTTAAGAATCAAGGAGTTTTGGATCATGTGAGAGGCAATATTGTTGAGCCTCCATTAAATGCATCCGTTGTTGCCTCGAACAAATGGAAAAATGGAGAAATCAAAACAATAGAAGATCATCCGGGACTCTATCGTCAAGCACTTGGTGGCCTACATCTCTGAACTGGACACCTCCAAGGAAATCTACGTTAAACTGCTGAGTTTATTTAAAGTTAATGATGCAAATCAAGTTTTGTTTCTTAGAAATAAGTTGAGGGAAATCAAGAAGGGTAAATATGAAAGTATGCAAGCATACTTCTTAAGAATCACCGAGATCAAGAAAGATCTCCTATCTATTGGGGATACTATTACTGACAGAGAAATGGCACTCACAACTCTTGGAGGATTACCATATGAATGGTATGTGTTCAGGACTACTCTTCTGAACTATAATGTATTTCCTAGTTTCGAGGAATTAATGGCTAGATGCATTCAAGAAGAAACAAGGGAAGAAGTGCAAGAAATGCCCATGCCTAAAGGTCCTCCTGTTGCCTTTTCTTCTCATGCAAAGAAAATACATAATTCCGAGACTAAATCAAAAGGAAAGGTTGGATCTAAGGCTAGAAGAAAATGACGATGTTACATTTGTGATAAAGCAAGTCACTATGTATGAGATCATGAGCATCATGATGAATGAGATCATGGACATAAAGGGAAACATGAGATCATGGACATATAGGACAACATGATGATGATGCACACTAGTTTGAGCAGCATTATGATGGATAAAATCATGGACATGGGCAGCATGATGATAATCATGATTAGAGCATGGTATAGTATGCAGTGGTGCAACTAGAAATCCCTCTGATGGCAATCAAAGGAATGACAAATTCAACAGCAAAGGTAAGAGGAGAGCTGGGAATCAAGGAAGAGGACAAGCATTCAAGAAGGCTAGAAATTTCAGGATGTATTAAATGCACCTGACCTCAAAAAGAACCTAGTGTCCATCTCGGCAACGGAAGACAAAGGCTACAAGGTAACCTTCAGTGATGGCAAGGGATGCCCGAATTCTGAGTAGAGAAAGAAGGTGTATGTCCGGGATGTGTCGAAGGAAAGCTCAAAAGGGGACCGTTCCCCTCAAGCCAAAGCAAGACCTCCGATGTATTACAGTTGGTTCACTCAGGCATATCTGAGGCTAGCATTAAGAGGGAGACTACTACACCGCATACTCCTGAGCAGAATGGTGTGGCAGGAAGGAAGAACCATACGATTGTGGAAGATGTCCGGGCCATGCTACATGATCAAAGACTTCTGAAGTTTCTATGGGATGAAACTACAAAAACTGTTGTATATGTACAAAATCGATGCCCTCATCAAGCATTGGGTTCCAAGACTCCTGAAGAAAAGTTCACCGCAAGGTGAACAATCTTCCGACTTGGAGGAGCTCTCAAGAAGCCGACACTAGGGAATCGAAAGAAAAGGATGATGAATCAATGCCTGATGTAGAAGAACCCATGGATCTGATTGATTCTCATCCACATGATCCTTCCTCTTCTAGGAAGAAGCCTTCATGGCTTAGGGGGATACTTGATGATGCTAAAGGACATGCTGCACCCTGAGGAACCTTCTGTCAAAGTAAGAAACCTAACAGGTATCAGGGATACCTGACCATCATGAGCGCGATCATACAAAATGAGCCTTCATCATTCTCAGATGTCGTCAAGCATTAAGTATGGAAGGATGCTATGACCGAAGAATGTGAGTCTATCATGAAGAATGATGTCTGGGAAGTAGTTCCCAGACCCCAAGACAAGATAGTTGTTACTTCCAAATGGCTTTACAAGATAAATCATGTAGTAAATGGAAGTACGGAAAAGAATAAGGCTCGTTTTGTTGCTCGTGGTTTCTCCCAAAAGGAAGGTATAGATTATGATGTGATATTTACACCTGTTGCCAGATATACGACCATCCGCTTGATCATAGCCCTTGCCGCTTCACAAGGATGAAACCTACATCAAAAGGATGTCAAGACTGCATTCTTACATGGCTCGATCAAAGAAGAGGTCTACATGGAGCAACCCGAAGGATTTGAAATTTATGATCAAAAATCTCATGTTTGCAGGCTGAAGAAGGCTCTCTATGGGCTGAAGCAAGCACCCCGAGCATGGTATGAGAGGATTGACAGCTACTTGATGAAGCTGGGATTCACTAGGAGTGAAGCCGATCGTAACCTTTACTTTAAGGTTGAAGATGACAAGCCTCTCATACTGGTGTTGTATGTGGATGACCTCTTTCTAACAGGTGCAGACCCTCTCATTCACAAATGTAAGAGGGAGCTGGCTTCTGAATTTGAAATGAAGGACCAAGGACTTGAAGTATGGCAGAAGCCAAGGGAAATTTTCCTATCTCAAGGAAAATATGTGGTAAAGATATTGGAAAGATTTGGTATGATGGATTGCAAGCCTGTGACTACCTCGAGGATCTTAACTTTTAGAAGTTATATGGTAGTGATGTCGGACTAGACTTGGGAAATGCCTCTGAGTTTCAAAAAACTCATTTGCATTGATGTTCTTGGTGAACCTCCGTCTGAACATATGTTTTGCAGTTAGCACTGTGAGCTCATATTTGGTTGAGCCTCACTACATTGATGCCAGGAATCTTCTGAGATGTCTTCAGGACACAATCTCTCATGGATTAAGATACATTTCCAGAGATGTGAGACTACTTGGATATACTGATGTTGAATGGGCAGGCAGTGTGGTGGACTGTAAGAGCACTTCCGGGTGCTGTTTCACCTTGGGATCTGCTTCGATATCCTGGATGAGCAGGAAGCAGAAGTCGGTGGCTTTGAGCACCGCCGAAGCAGGATATATTGTTGCTAGCATGACCTCGTGTGAGGCAGTCTGGTTGCGAAAGCTCTTCAGTGAGTTGTTTGGATTTACATTGGATACCACTTTGATTCTCTATAACAACCAGAGGTGGGATTCGATTATTGAGGAATCCCATATTCGTCGATTTCTCCAGCAGATAGACATCATCTGGGATATGGTAAGTTGATGAGCAAGGAGGCTCCATCGCATTAAGATGATGTACAGGTTGATACACCTTGTGAAAGCCCCGAGGAAATATCTAATCTGTGATTTTCCCAAACGACTTGGAGTCGGCAAGAAACCCTTGTACAAGGGTCCTGCATGTTGCATACATTGAGCTCTAGGAGCTCTGAGGGCTTGCGGTTATTACTGGAGCAACATACGACCACAGGGTGACTCACCCTCCCCTGGTGGTGCGCACTGGAACAAGATGATTCACTCTCTTGTGGGACAAGATGATTCGCTCTCTTGTGGAACAGGATGATTCACTCTCTTGTGTAGCAGGATGATTAGTTCTCCTGTGAGGCCTGGATTGATGTGTTCTCCATGGCGATTGTAGCAGGATTGATGTGTTCCCCTGTGAGGCCTGGATTGATGTGTTCTCCATGGCGGCCTGGATTGATGTGTTCTCCATGGCGATTGTAGCAAGATTGATGTGTTCTCCTGTGAGGACAGGATTGATTAGTTCTCCTATCGAGGCATCCTACCCATGCAGTCTGGGACTCATGGGAAGTACCTCTCATCTGATCAATGAGCAGGGAAATGAAGTTAGGGACCATAGTAGTATTGATGGATGCATCGTTGTATCTACCGTACTCCCTACGCTAGGATGACCTCCATTGATCTGGGATGAATGATACTGGTCTGGCACCAGTGGTAGGAGTTGTACCATACTATGACACTGACTTCGGGTCGGTTGAGACTGGTCTGGGACCAGTGGTACTTACTTTGAGACTGACTTCGTGTCAGTGCAGTACTGGTCTGCGACCAGTGAGAGTGGTACATACTATGACACTGACTTCGGGTCGGTTGAGACTGGTCTGGGACCAGTGGTACACTCTCTAAGACTGCGATACTGGTCTGGGACCAGTGGTACTTACTATGAAGCTGACTTCAGGTTAGCTGAGACTGGTCTGGGAGTAGTGGTATGCACTCTGAGACTGACTTTGAGTCAGTGGAGGATGATACTGGTTTAGGACCAATGGAGTTGTACTCACTATGACGCTGACTTCGGGTTGGTTGAGAATGGTCTGGGACCAGTGGTACATACTCTGAGACTGACTTTGAGTTAGTATGATAAATCCTCGATCATTTCTTCTTCTTCATAATTCGGACAAAAGCAGAGCAGAACAGAACAATGCAAGAGCAGAGCAAAATAGAGCAAAACAGTGCTGATCAGTACATGGCAGAACAAGAGAAAGTAGAACAGGCAGAATAGAGCAGAGCTGGGCAAGGGTTAGGCTGTATAGGGCAGT
>Ga0115853_100171_pt1 | contig 18891 bp, 9 predicted proteins | sample InSIn5gowninarea_FD_83867 | JGI IMG/M metagenome (GOLD analysis project Ga0115853, IMG submission 83867)
ATGATGGTTTGGTATATTCTACATGATGTTTTTATATATGCTTAGATATGGTGTTTAGTGTCTCTTTTGATATATGCTTTGTATATCATTTGGTATATGTTTTGGCATATATTTTTGGTAATGTGGCTATATGTGCACATGTATATGGATGTAAATACCTCCATGAGCTATGTTGTCATGTTACTATGCTATCATGTGGTTATGTAATCATGATGTTATGATATAATGTGGGTTGTTACTCAGCAGGATGATCATTGTAAATATTGTAATGAGCTGTGTTATAAAGCTCCACTATGCAGTATGTTGTCATGATGTTTTGTTTTGAGTAAATATTTCATTGTAAATACTGCATTGATTTGTGCTATAAATCTCCATGAGAAATATGTCTTCTTTTAGCAGGTTTCTGATATATAGGTGTGATGGAACACTGAGGATAATGTCCCCCAAGGATGAGGGTTCTATAACAGCCCTGGTGAAAATTCGATGCAATAAAAAGTAAATAAAGGCAAAATAATAACCACAGACAATGAGACACTTATTCCAAGCCGAATATTGGGCAAAATCCTAGTGATAGCAATCACTTGTGATTTTTTATGTCTAAGGAAATTAGCAAAGGCAATGGCTAAGGTTTTGGAAAGGAAAAATGGCATTTCTGACACATTTATTTATGAAAATAATGGAAAATAGGAGAAAAGGGAGGTGAAAGGTCATAGGTTTCATGTGAGGAGGAAATTGAAGGAAAATAATAGGAAATAAAGAAAATAGAGGCCTCATTCAAAAAAAGGCTTTTGAGGATTAGTTGATAACCTTTTGTTAGTTCAGTTTTGGATCTCTCTCATTACTCTCTCTCTCTCTCTCATACTCTTGGAGACTTACGGTTATATTTTGTGGAGAACTCTTGGAGGGTGTGGCATACTGGGGTTCTTGGAGGAAGAAGGCAAAGGAAGGGTAGGAAAGCATAAGAAGGCACCAGGATCAACAACATAAAATTTTCTTGTAGGTGTTGAGTTGCATGTATGTTTCCTTCACTAGTTTTGGCATGGATGGCATATACATGTGGATTTTTGGTTGTGATCTAGCATTGGCATGGAGGATGGCTGAGATTGATAGTGGATTGCCTAGCCTTGCCATTTCCTATATAGCCATGGTGATTGTGGGCTTATTTCCATTGTTGTGTTTTTAGTTGGTTCTCATGTTTCTTTAGCTTGGGTTGAGTTACTAGTCCTAGAGCCTTGGTTGGAAAAATGCTCTAGAGCCCTAGAACAACTTGGGTTGAGTTACTAGTCTTGGAGACTTGGTTGGAAAAATTGTCTAGAGCCCTTGGTGGGTTGAGTTACTAGTCCTAGAGCCTTGGTTGTAAAAATTCTTTGGATCGCAGTAAACGTTGTGGGTTGAGTTACTAGTCCTAGAGCCTTGGTTAGACAAACACTCTGGAGCCCTGGAAGGCTTGGATAGAGACTGATCCGATGATGGTTTTGTGATGATCGACTGTGAGCTGGAACCAATGTTTGAAGGGTTGAGGTGGATGGCCTCTGGAAGCCCTAGATGGTTTTTATTGATGTGTTCTATGATATCCCACATTCATGCTTGGAATATGGCAATGGGATGAATGACTGAAGAGGTATTTGGCTAAGCCATTCTACGGTTGGGGGGAATGTGGAAGTCCCATCCTAGTTTTGAATTTTGCATCATTAAGGAAAGGTTATTTATCCTTGTATTTATATGAGAATTTTGATGGATTTTATGTGGTCTATATGGCTATACTTTCATAAGTATTTATGTCCCTATTATGTTGGTTATGTATGTGTTTTATGACAACAACCATGTATGGCCTTCATCATGTTTTTTACTTGTAATTGAATAATTAATGTATGTATGACGTAATGGATGGAATGGTAGTTGATATGATGAGGCATAAATGGTTCTTAGTGATTCTCAGCTAAGTATGATACCCCTGTGCTTACAACTATTAATTACACATGTAGGTTACACATTTGCAATATGTTTGACGAAATGCCTATCAGGGCTAGTAGGGGTTTAGTCAAGAACCTAAACAAGTATTTTCTTTAGTACTATAATTTCCATGTTATTTTACTCATCCGAAGAGATGGTCCAATTCTGGGCAATGACCTGGGCTCTGGGCCAGAAAAAGTGGCTCATATCCGTGAGTCACTAGCGTAGCACTAATAGTTTTGGTCTCTGGTCACTAGCCTGCAATCCTATGAGAGCAATTTTGGATTGTTGGTCACACTCATTCCAATAACATTGAAGTGGTTGAGCCTTAAATTATCCAAAAGCTCAGTGGGACCCAAGGAAAGTTGTCTAAGATATTGGATTGGCTCTTGAGGGTATTGTAGCTAATGATTAATGTTTGTATGGTGTGTTTCCATTGATTCCACTTCCTTAACATGACTTAGGAGGTTGAATCATATCATAGTGGCCTCTCGTCACATGTTTACCCTGCCTGGCTAGTTTCTTGGGCAGATGTGGGTGGCGGGTGTTACCAACACCAAATATAGATTACTTGTGATTAAGGGAAACACCAAATCATCTACATCGTAAAGGAACTCATCTTCGATGGTTAAAGTGAAGAACTTGAAGCTTGTAGCAAACATTCATCTCATCGAGATAGATTTGGATGATCTTCCCTATGATATAATTGAAGGAAAATTACGTGGCCCTTTAGAAGGTGGCACCTACTACTGTGGCACCTAAAGACAACCTCCGAGTTGAGAAGAAGGTCAGTGTCTACGACATCTTGGTGTTTCCTGAAGAAAATCAGTGTTGCTGAAGAGTTAAATGTAAAATTATTTAAATTTGGTTCAATTACCTTACTTAGAGGCAAACGACATCGTATACATTGACAATATTGCATTCCAAATAGTTAATGTTGAGTTACGGTGTCCTACACAAAGAGAGTGAAGTTTCTTGAGTTGTTGCAGTATAGGTGAAAGAAAGAAATTTGCAAAGAGAGAAATCCAATACAAATGACTGGTGATATAATCTTGTACATTACATTCCAATAGAATTATGGAGAGACAAAGGGAACGAGTTCAGAAACCACAGAGATCATTTAAGGTATTAAATCTCGAATATTACAGGTACCATTTGTCATAACACAATGTAGGTAAATCTGACATACAAGACTAAGTTCCAATATCTACATTTACATGATTTCTAAGAAAGAAACACATATGAATATGATAAACAAATATAAAAACACGTTCTCCACATATCAATGCTTGGAATCACCAATACATCTTCATTAATATTTAGGAACAACATATGTCTCATAAGCTTTAATACTTGCAAAAATTTCATAAATTACAACCTCTAGAATGGAAAATTGAACCCCTAATAATAAGTTCATCATACCTTTTTATAGGGAGAACCAAAACAAGAGAAACTTACAAAAAATATCTGGAAATTCTATAATTGTCTAAACTAATTAGATGTTCAAGCATGTATCTAGTCCATCTATCCTAATTATTACATAACGGACTTTATTCCTTCTTGAAACTAAAATATTTTAAAAATTGCAAAATGACAGTGATCTAGCATGACTTCCAAATCAGAAAAATCTTTATTATTGGATCACTTGATCTCTTAAGGTGGACCCAGGCTCCACTATTCGAATTTGTGGTGGGTTAATAAACTAATCACATTTCTTCCATAGCACTTTATTTGGTGTAGGAGCATGAAAGAAAGTTCCATGTGCTATATTTATATTTGTGAGCTCTGTGCAATTGGGCTTTGTAGTGAGAAAAATCTTTACCAACCAGAGTAGCTGGAAATCCCTTAATAGTTAGTTCACTATAGTCCTACCCTTGAGAGTGACAGTATTCTCATGAGAGGAATCCACTTTACTCTTGGTTTCTATATTCCTCCCATGCGAGAAAAATCCCTTGGAGTTCCCAACAACTAGGAAAGTGTGTCTCGGTCCTTTGATCAAAATTTGAATGAACGTAATGACCAATTGTGCTAGATTATGCAAACACTCCTAAACTTTGGCCATTGATTCTTCTTTCTATATTACTTTGGTAATTTTCATAACCACCTTTGTCTTGTCACTGATGTCCATGGATATGAGTTTATTGGTTGAATTTGCATTAAGACATCTCATAAAATTCTCTGTAGTTTTTGCATCTTTAATATCTTCATTCTTTGATGACAAGTTGAAGAATTCAATACTCCTTACTACAAGCTTTTGTTCAGCAACTAGGTTCATGGACTCCCATATTTTCTTCATCTCAAAAATAATTTCATCCCAAATTAGCTGCCTAGCTTCCACGAGGGACATGTTTCCCTCCAATCTATTCTTCAGTCATTTTGTCTCATCTTGTTCCACCTAGTACTTATTGTTAATTTTTTTCACACTTGCCTTGGTGGACTTGATCTATTTCTCTTTATTTTCTAGAATTTACTTGGTGTTGTCCAAGTCAATTTGAATCTTCTTAAACTCGCTCTCTGATAGTTGTAGATCTATGAGAGCCTTGTTTAACTTCTCAGTGGGGTTTTGTGGGTTGTCTAGTAGAACCATGGCACAAATATCAGACTCAATATTTTGTTGTAGCTAGGATACATTTAATTTGAGGGATACCACCTTATTATTTGTTCCTGTCAACTCCTTGGCTAAGATTTCCTTCTCATTTTTCACCTGAGCCAACTCTTTGGTTTGTACATGTTTTGCAACAAGAATTTTAAGTTGTTGCCTTAATGACTATATTTCTAACTGTGAAACTTTGATGATAACATATATGGCATCCTTATCACTTGGATCCAATCCTAGCTTGATAATTATCTCTTTGTAGCCTTTGTTTTCGGAGATGGAGGGCTCTTGAGTTGACCTTCTCCTGCTTTATTTTAGTAGCTTCTTTTTCCAACAAATTCTCAACCTTTTTTATGGTCAAGGATCCTTTTCTTAACTCACAATAAATAGTCTCCCTTGTGTGCCCACGTAAATTGATTTTATCCTACAAGCGGACACTAGTCATGTCCATATACAAGTCCATCATTTTGAACTATGGCCCAAGGGAGAGGGATTGAAATAAAGGGTGATAAAATGAAAATTTCATCTGATTTATTTCCAGGTCAATGGAAACCAAGAGTTTAGTCTGATATGCAATTGAATGGCAGGCCAACCGTGAAAAATATCGTCCCTGAATTTATTGTTCCTCTCCTCTATTAGTTTCCTTTTCTCCCATTTAGGGCTTTCTGCTAATGTTCTTTCAATTGAACCCAATATTGCTACCTTAGTTGAACTGGAGGTGGCAACTTGTTGGGGATCCTCTAACTGCACTTGGAATCTTGGTGGTATAGGTTCTTCTCAGTCAATTTGATCTCAATATCCTCTTTTGTCTATTCCTGGAGATTTTATTTCTTAGTCGAGGATGCATCCTCCATCACGGTATCTCTCTCATCATCAATACTCCTCTTCTGAGATTTTTCCTTTGTGGCTGGTGTCTTGACTTCCATCTCTATATTGATGGGCCATGAATGAAGATTAACCTTCCATTCTAATTTTGGTTTATATTCATGTTCATAATCAGAGGCATTAATATCTTTCCTTCTACTAGAAATAATACCATGAGGATCATAATTCAATGCCTCTCCTATTGCAAAGCTCAATTCCTTACATAATTTCAATCTACTAGAAATCTTGTCTGGAGTTCAAAACAAAGGGACCTAGAGTCATGGGAAGCTTGAACTTTTGGCAAGGAAAAAATGGATTTGGTTTGTATTTGGGCTCTTCCTAATGAACTTGAAATAAAAAATTCTCATAGGCATAAATACAAGCAACTGGTAAGAAGGCAATTTAGACCCATATGCCATTATTTTGGTGTATTATTCAAACAAGTACTAATCACCCACCATAAAATCCTTATTGAGATTAAGAATCTATCTATATTGGGGTAATATTCTAGGAGGAGATACTTTATCGATAATTTTGTAGGCAGTGACCATTAAAGTGGAGATAAAGTGTGAAAACCCCTTCATTGTTAGGTTTCTTCTTTACAGAATTGTCCCAATCAAACAAAAATTTTCTTTGTTTATTGGAGTGTATAGTGCTGAGGCCAAGGTAATTAAATTCCTCCAAATGAGTGTAAAGGAAAAGATAAACAAATATGGAGTAGTATTTAAAGTAGGAGGCTAGATAATATTGGTTACACTGGAACTTGATAACCTTAGCTAGGAAAGAGGGAATGCCAAGGATAATATCTAGTTTCATCATCTTGTATAAGAGCCCTAAGCCTACCTTAGAGACATTTTATATCTCATTCTCACCAAAGAACAATAGGATCACAAAAAAAATGGGTTGCATAGACTTTGAAAACAAGGAGATGGGAAGGGTTTTTGAGCTAGTAGGTAATCATGCATTTGGGGCCAAAATTAGTTGGAGAAAGACCTATTTCTCTCAAATTGAGAGCCCATTATAGTCATAAAAGAGTGTAGTCTTCGTAAGTTTATCCAAATATGGATTTAGGATAAATTAAGGCGTTATGTATGAATTTTGGGCTGACCTCCAAAATTGTCTCCCTAGTTGAGGAAATACAATTTTTTTTCTCTTTGATGAAGGTGGCCTTAAGCTAAGACACAAATTCCAGGAAAGGGTATATAGTCTGGGTAACTATGTGGTACATACCTAACTAAACAACTTGAAAGGGGTCTTCCTTGTCCAGGTAGTGGCCATAGAAGTCAAAATGAAGGTTTGATAAGTTCAGAGGGCAAAAGAAATCAAGAATGGAACCCCCTCCATGTCCATTAAGGGTTCAGTGTGGCTTGAGGTTTTTGGAATGTATTTATTCAATTTATGCATAATGAAAATTTGTGTAATGACAGAGGATTTGTAGACTACCCGGTATCTAGAGGGGATTGAACGTTGTGGGAACATGAAGGTCCTGCACAATTTTATGGTTAGGCGAAACAAGTTACGAATAGGAGAAGAAATAGGAGACAAAAAAATTCAAAATATACAAATTCAAACTGCAATGATCAATTGGTGGGGGGTTATAGGCAGGAAAAGGAATAGGTGACGTGGAGGAGACATATGTTAGAGTCAAATTGGGTGGAAAAAAGGAGAGGATGGTGATGCATCAAATGATTTTACGCTCACCTATCATGCTTACTTGATGGTGGTCCCGACTACTAATGTAATCACCACATTGGCCTGATAGGTGGCGGGTCTATCTATCTTCTTCCTACACGGTGCTAGGGTGGCCTTGGAGACGAGGCTCAACCCCCCCGGGAATTGTTCATAGTCATTGATCTGAAGAGCATGATTTATTGAATCTGACTTTCTAAGGGCAGGCACTAGCTTAATTTCCACACTTATTACCCTATTCAGAGCTTCCCCAGGGGTTAGGCTGCTCCTAGATGGACGAGGATCCTCCCGGTAAGTAATCATTACTTAATCATTTGGAATTTCAAGCAGGAGGAGGCTTACATTCCATCGCCTCTTGTGCTTTGCCTTCTTTTTCTCTCTCTTCCAGTTTTATCTAGAGCTCCAAAGACAACAGTCCTCATCTAAACCAAAAAATCTCATGAACAAAAAAATGCACATTCTTGAGCTCACCAACCAAAAACCTTCTACAATGCAACAATTTTTGGGGGCTACAACACCCTCATTAATTAAGACAAATGGCATACGTTCATAAGAAAAGGTACCCCAACATGTGGTAAAGGTGGTTTTGAATTTATCTACATTGTTGAGATGGATCTGGATGTAGTTGGAGAATCCATTTAGGAGTGACATCATTTGAGATCCGGTGACTTGTTGCAAAATTTGGTCCATATTTGGCAAGGGGAAATTGTTCTTCACACTATATTTATTCAAGGACCTATAATAAACACAAAGGTGAATATCCCCATTTTTATTTCTAATTGGGATCAGGTTGGCTACCCACTCCAAACACTTTACAGGAAAAATGATATGTGCATTCATCATATTTTCCATCTCTTTGTAAATGGTTGCTTCGAGGGAAGGATTAATGGCTCTTTGTCTTTGTCTAACTAGATTCACATCTAGTTTGATGGGAATAGCATGTTGTATAATACCAATATCAAAACCACGAAGATCCTAGTATGACCAAGCGAAGACATCTGAGAATTCCATAATAATGAAAAAAAATCTCTTTTTCCTAATTAGAACATTGGGCTCCAATATGTAGTATTTTAGAATCATTATGAGTGCCAATGTCAATCAGGATGGTTTCAACAATATTCGTTTTTGATTCCTCTATGGTATTATTTGTTGATGTGGGGACATCACTAAGTGAAAATTAATTATCTAGAGGAGAAAGACGTGGAGAAAATTTGTTATCTTTTAGGGAAATAATTTGATTATCATCATCATGTTGGTTCTAAAGGAAGGCACATATACTTTCATCACCTTGGAAGACTTGCCAATCCTCTTCATTATTTGGAATATGAGACTTATATAAGGATTTAAAAACACAGTTAGGCCTATCGGGAAGAGTTTTACATGAGATCAGTTAGAAGTGTAAGAAAAAAGTCAATCGGTTGAAAAATTCAATTCCCTACAGACATGTGCAATATTAAAATGATCTAGAAAATAAATATTTTCCAGACTGCTTGAGTGTAGCATTTGATAACCTTGTTACTAGGAGATAAATTTTCTTGACAAGTTTAACAACAAGTTTCGAGTCATTGTATGAAATTAAGGCTTTGCATGTCAAAGTGAGAGCTTGCTCAATCCCAAGGAGGAGAGATTTAAAGGCTACATTGTTAGTGCACATGAATTCAAGTCTATTGGCATATTGATATAACATTCCTTTAGGTGAATATAGAAGGATACCTATTTCTTTGCCTTCTCAGGACAAGATACCATCAAAATGCAAATACCAAAGTTGGTCATCAAATTTTGGGTTTGCTGGAGGACGAATATCATCCTATGTAAAAATAGAATAGACAACCATACCTTGCTCAATATAATTCACATGTGGTCATGGAAATCCTTCGATGTAAGGAGAGATATGTCCTTCACAGAATACGATGATATATTTAACATTATTTGGAATGGTCATATGTGTCCCACCAAGTGATAGATATCCACCATTTTGAACTTGCTAGTCTCTACCAAGTATGAGTGAGTAATTTGAGACAGGCATGCCAACTACCTGTATGTTTCAAGTTGTTCTAATTTTGGGATCGGTACAAATGAGCAAGGTAACATATTTTATAGCACCTATATACTTGTGTAGAGAATTGTTGAAACCTATGATTTTCCCAGGGCAATCATTAGTGCTTTGTAATTCCAATTCTTCTATAATGGTTTTAGGCATGACATTTGGACCATACCCTCCATATATGAGACAACAATGAGTTCTTTTGTCATAAATTTTCATTGATACATAGAAAGGAGGCATTTTCAAGGGGAAAATGGATTATTAGTAGCGAAAACATCCTCTTGATCTAAATTTTATGATTGAACTTCTAGGTAATTGATCGGTGAAGGAATTTTCTCTCCAAGGAATTCTCTTGATTACTTTTGTCACCTGGGAAATATGGCCATGTCAAGTAATGAAATGTAATATTTTATATTCGCTAATTGAGTGGGGATATTGATATTTGGAAATGAAGTGGAAGAAGAGGAGGGAGAAGAAGGTACATGTTGGTTTGAAGCGTAGTTATGTACAAATGTGTAGTTGTGAACAAGATTCAAAGTTATTTTTTTCGACTGTTACTTGGTGGATTTTTCTTTAGCCATTCAAGTTATATATGCATTTATCGTTTCAATGGCTATAATATCATCCTCATCATCCCAATTGGGATTATCTACTATAGTGTTAGGTTTACTACCAAAATTTAGTTTTCTAGTAGCTTGAAATACTTGATAAGTTTTTCCATCATGATAATCTTCACAAAAATCACACCATGGTCATGAAACAAGGGCAGGAGGCTAATAATATTGTTGAGATATGTGAGTATGTCTAAGAGGAGGTTTCTTTGGCTATGACTTCCACCTGTGTTCATATGATATTAACCTATTTCTCATGTCTTACATAAGTTGCAAGATTGAGGTCATATCGATTTGGTTAGTTTGAATTTCAAGGGGGGACACCCATTCTCCTAAGTTGCTCTTCATACTCGAGACAAATTTGAAAGGAAAATTCTAAACTAGTGGCATTCTTTTAATCAAGCCATTGATGATAAATAGGAGGTAATGCACTATAGTAATGCATCATAATATCTTGGTTTTGCCGGTGAATGATCTCGGGATTTGGTTATAAGGATTAGTAAAGAACATATTATAACCCTTAATGTTTTCTTATTTTGGGAAAGAAAAATTATGATATCCATCAAATAAATCAATAGCATTATGTGTTTCCCCATTGTTACTTGAACCAATAATAGAGCTCACCCCAAGTACTAAAATATTTTGAAGTCAATTCAAAGAAATTAGTGCAGACTTTACTAGCTAAGGAGTTAACGAATAATCATCTTGTTTCCTTTACTACCCGGTGGAAACTTAACTCCCTTTTTATCAATCCACCTGTTTCGTCCATCTCCCTTCTGCCTAGTTTGTTGGTAGCATAGGCGAGATTTTCTTATGACCTCATCCATGGTTTTCGGATTGTCAAATTCTAGATGCTCTTTAATAAATAATGGAAAACTCCTAATAAATATTTGTACCTTTGCTTTTTATTCTTGTATGTAGGGAACATATCACAGCAAGAATGTGAATTTTGTTATGAACTCATCCATAGATAACTATCCTAGTCGAAGGTCATGAAAATCTTTTGCCTTCTCATCGTAAAATCTTTCAGTTAAATACTTTTCCATAAAGTTCTTTTGAAAACTTTCCCAAGTTACATTCTATTCATTTACTTCACATATTTTTTTCACCTCCTACAACCATAAGGTTGATTTTCCTTGCAATTGGTAGATGGCTCAGCCAGTTTTTAAATTATGGTCATATTCGTACAATTGAAAATACTTATTCATATTAATAATTCAAGCTTCAACAGCCTCCTCCTATTCCCCATCAAAGAGGGGAGGTTTTATATTTCAAAATTCTCCTTGTAACTCAATTTTCTGTCGTTTATGATTTTTATGATCTGATACATCGTTTGATTCTTCTTCTAATTGTCTACGCCACCTTCCATTTCTAGATGTTATATTATGAACTCTTGATCACCAGTCCTATTCCCCTATTTAGGACTGGGAATTGGTTGTCGTTGATTCTGTCTTTTGGACAAACTTTTCATAATCTTCCCCTGTTCTTGCATCACCCTCTCATTGTCTACCCAAAACCTAGATATCTCATTATTTAATTCTTGCACAGTCTCTAGAATGGTAGTGTTGGTGTTACATGATTCCTCCCCCAACTGTACCCAAACTTCAGGATTGGTTTCTGGAAAAGATGTTGTTCCTTCTCTGATCACTGGTCTTAGTGGTGTAAGTCAAGTCCTCCTCGTGATGGCTTCTTTTCTCTTTCTCTCTGCACATCACAATTGTTGTTATTCGTTTATCCTCCAGACGCCTCAACTTTGCAACCTAAGCACTTTGATACCACTTGTCACAAACCTCAGCAAATTACTTCCAAGAATAAAAAAAAAAACTAGCTCGACAGAAAATATATTTTCATATGTTTAGGTAGTATTTTAGACAATTTACAATGGATATGATTGTTCTCATTTACAAGGTCTTCTTTGATTGGATTAATCTTTAGTTAGTTGGTAATAGTGGCTTCATATAAATCTTAAGGACCTTTTTAATTATTGTTTTAATTCAAATTACACATACATCATTACTTCTGAAGTAAACCATAGCTTGGCACTTATGGTCTAACATAAAATATTTACCATCCCCTAACATCGGCGAGATCAAACTTCTGGACAGTTCCGGGTGTGCTACATTTGTTGGTCACTTTCTTGGGAAGCTATCCTCATCTATGGTTCTTCATCACATGGCTTCATCGAATGGTGGGGATTGAAACCGTACCTCCTTTGTTCCTTCCACCATCAGAAAGACTTGGCATTTCCCTTTTTGGTCTGAAAGCATCCACAACTCTAGGGTTTTGTTTAGGTGTAATTTAATCGTTTAGATGGGATTGTTGACTTGTAGCCCCAACCTATAGTTATCATGACATCCATGGTTTCCCCTTGTGTTTTAGGTGTGTCAGAGTCATTGTTGCGTTTCAAAACTTAGATGGGAACAACTAAATTCAACTGTTAAATTCAAGTAAACAGTTTGTTTTCTTGGCATGACACCTTTCCCTGTTTTACTAAATAAATTCTTTCACAAATAATTTGGGTCTTTTTTGGTTTAGGGTTTGCCAAAGGGTTTCAACCCTTCTTTGCTCTAGGTTATCTTGCTCGAAACTATATTCCTCTTCCAGCTTCTGGGTTACAAAGCGTTGTTGAGATGTAGCTCCATATGGGCACCAGGTAAAGTGGATTTCTTGCTTTGTATTAGAGCATGGGGTTTTGAAATTGGAGCAGTAGGGTTGAAAACCTACCTATGTGATATTTCTTCAATTAAATGTGATTCGGAATTTGAGTATTTCCTTAAGCTTGAAATTTGGAGGCCAACTTGTATATTTCTGGGAATTCCTCATAGGAGTAAATTTCTCCGCTTCTTAATTTATTGTTCTGAAATTGATATGGTTGTTTTGTGTACTAGAACTTTGGTTCGAGACTTAATTTATTGAACCGTTCTGTTATTTATTGGCCTGCTCCTCTCACCAAAACTTAATTTTATTAAATCGATAGTTCTATGTTTTGGCCTACATGTCGGTTGTCGATATATGTGAGGTATTCTTTTGTTTTCAGGGTTAATGTAATTTTGTTGACCCAGACAAGTTTCCATTGTATTTTATAATATTAACTGGGACATGGGTTCCGGTGAGCACTTTTCCTGAATCGAAGTTTTGACCACTCTGTGCTATAGTGAGCAACAGTTTGTGTTACATTTTCTTATTATACGAAGGCCTTGTTTACTGTTTAGCATTCCGTTCTTGGAATGAATGAAAGTGTTCTTAATCCTGTATAGTTCTTGCACCAATTTCCACTGTTCATGGTATTTTTAGATTTTTCCAAAAGAACAATTTACTCTTTTTCTTTGCCATTACTTATTGAGTTAATATATTAATCTATTATCTAAGGGTAGTGGTTATTTTATAATTTCCTCTTGGTTGAATTTACTTAGTTTCTAAAATCTACTTTTACAGGGATTTCTTTTAAGAATATAATAGACTTTAGAGTTTTTCCATTTTATTTTCTACGGAAAGTAGTTTACAAGTTTTAGTTTCAGAATACCAGCAAGGACTTCATGCTAAACTATTCCGTGTACTTTTGATTTTTCTTAATTAAATTCATATACATTTGTTTACTGTAAGAAGTTAAATTCATATACATTTGTTTACTGTAAGCAGTTAAATTCATATACACATGTTCATTATAAACAAGTCATTCTATACAAGTAATGCAGTTAACCTTTCAAACAAGAATAGATAGTTAGCTGAATTTCTATGTCAACTTAAAAATGACTTTAGCCTAGTTCTTAAATATGATTTTCTTTCCAGTCGAGTTCTTGAATGTAACTTTCCCAGTGCCTCCCAACCTTGAGATCAACAAAATTCAGGCTGAATCTGCCCCCAAACTACTCCTCACATGCAGGAATTTATAATTGAAAGCTATGTGAACTATGACTATCTAGTCCTAACTAGACTTAGCCCAGTATAGGCTGAACAACCTATCTCACATTTCCACACAGATTCCTTGTTGTCTAGTTCTTTTCCCTCCTTAACCTTAGGTACACATACCCTCTTGGTTCCTTTCCATGAGAATAAATCTCCAGGGAGTAGTTAGGGGTAAGTAACCGCATTCCCTAACTACCTGACATGTGAGAGATGTGTAATTTGGAATCATTCAAGACATTCGTTTCCTACATAGCTTAATCAAAATATTTTAAACAATTAATTATATAAAATTATTGTTTTTAGACTTCCTGAGCCAGTTAACAGTATTCAGTTTGTTTGACTGCGATAATATAATATTTACAATTACCGAGGACATTACATATTCCCCCCCTAGATTAAACATCATCCTATTGTTTATATATTGCAAAATAAATTTGGATAGGCCTCCTTGATAACATTTGCATCCTCCAAGGTGGCTTCTCCTGGCCCAAAGTGTTGCCATTGCACTTTAACTTCGGTGATACCTTTCCTTTGCAGTGTTACTTCTCTTCGATCGAGTATACCCAGAGGCTTGACCAGGAACTCACCTTCCTGTTCGACCTACACATAATATGGAAAATTAGTCATTCTTTCTTTGGTAGCCCATACTTGAAAACTAATTTTAATAAATAAATATTTCTTATTACTATATAAGTTACCTATATGTCCTGCCAATTGATTATATGGTTAGGATCATATACATATTTTTTAACACAGAAACATGAAAGACATTATGCACACGTATGTGGTTGGGAAAAGCAAGCTGATAAGCTACAGGCCCAATTCGTGCCAGAATTCGGAAGGGACCACAAAATTGGGGTGTTAATTTAGCACAACCACCCCATTACAAATTATTCTTAGTGGTTCGTACTCGCACATAGACATGGTCTCCAATCTGAAATTCCCTAAAACTTTTCTTCCTATCAGCATAATTTTTCTATTGGTCCTGAGTAGTCTTTAAGTTCAAGTGTACATTTTTAACTATATATTCCATTTCCTTTAACATGTTAGGTCCCAACATTACTTTATCTTCGACGCCAGCCAAATTCAATGGGGTTATGCATTTATGACCATATAGTACCTCAAATGGGCTCATCTGCAAGGAAATATGGTAACTGTTGTTGTAAGAAAACTACACTAAATGTATGAAATCTTCCCATTTAGATGGATGATGCATTATATACATTCGCAACATATCTTACATTATTTGATTTACTCGTTCAATCTACCCATCGGTCTGAGGATGGTAGGTTGTGCTAAAATGTAACTACATGTCTAAGCCTGCAAATATTTTTTTCCAAAATGCAGATGTAAATTTCACATTCCTGTTTGAAATTGTAACCTTCGGTATCCCATGTAGTCTAAAATTATCTTTCATCAATATGTTGGAAATTTGTATGGTCCAAAAATTAGACTATACTAGTATGAAATGATCAAACTTGCTCAACTTATTAACTACCACCATTATTGAGTCATTTTGTTTTTTTGACTTAGGTAGCCCTATAATAAAATAGATGGAAGTGCTTTCCCACTTCCATTCTGGAATAGGTAATGGGTGGAGTAGTCCAAATGGATGTTGGTGCTCCAATTTCACTTGTTGACATTATAAACAATAGGCTAATAATCAACTACTTCTCTCTTCATATCGAGCTAGAAATATTCCTTTTTGAGTGCAGCAACTAATTTCTAATACCCAAGATGGGCTACATAAGGATTTTTGTGGTATTCATGTAGAATTAGTTATTAAATATTCTTTTGGTTAGACACATACATTCTTCCTCAATAAATCAAGATTCCTTATTGATTTACCTCATAACCCAGGTGTTTTTTGTTGTTGTTTGAATTTTGAGCTTGCTTCCATAAAACATTATATTCAGGATCCTGTTCTGCTGCTTCTTTAATATGCTCTTTAAAGGTGGTATCAACCTCACTAAAAGAGACTTCATAAATACAATTTTAATTTCCGACTTAAGGCATTCGTGACTTGGTTTTACTTTCCTTTCAAGTGTTTGATTTTAAAGTAATATTGACTCAGGAAAGAAACCCAACATGCTTATCTAGCATTCAAGGTGGGCTTCTTGAAATACTTAGTTAAACTATGATGGTCTGTCATTAACAAGAATTTCTTAGCCAGTAAATAATGTCACCACATATTTAACGTGTGGATAACCGTCACCAATTCCAAATCATAGTTGTAATACTTTTGTTCATGCTCCTTAAGCTTCTGGGACTCATAAGAAATAACTCTGCCTTCTTGCATTAGCACGCCCCCTACACCTTACTTGTTGGAATCTGTACAAACGAAATATTTTTTGTTTGGATATACAATGCTTAAGATAGGTGTAGTGGTAAGTAAGTGCTTTAATCAGTTAAAACTTTTTTAACATCCATGGTCCATGTGAAAGTTTTCCCTTTATTTTGCAAAGAGGTAATGGGATATGCCACCTTGGAAAGCCCCTAAACAAACCTCCTATAGTATCTGACCAGATCCATGAATGATCTTATATTAGCTACGTTCTTTGGTACTGGCCATTTTGCTATGGTTTTTATTTTCTATGAGTCCACAACAATTCCATCCTTGGTTATGATATGTCCTAAATACTGAATTTGTTCTTTAAAGAAATCACATTTTCTGTACTTTGCGTACAATGATGCTCCATTAAGGTTTGTAAGACAATTTGTAAGTGCTCTTTATGTTCTTCTATTTGGGAATATATTAGTATATCATTAATGAAAATCAGCACAAACTTATCCAAATATTGATGGAACACACCGTTCATCAAACACATAAAAGTTGCGAGAGAATTAGTCATCCCGAATGGTAAAACAACGAACTTGTAATGTCCATAGCAGGTTCTAAAGGTTGCTTTGGCTATATCCTCCTTTATTCTGATTTGATGGTAACTCGAGTGAAGATCAATGTTCGAAAATACTGTACCCCCCTTCACTTGGTCAATAATTCATCAATACGAGGTAAGGGGTTTTTATTTTTTACCTTTAGTTTATTTAGTTGCCAATAATCCATGCATAAACATAAAGTTCAATCCTTCTTCTTAACGAAGAGTATAGGAGCTACCCAAGGTGATACACTTGGGCGAATATAATTTTTATCAATTAGCTCTTGTAATTACATTTTCAATTCTATCAGTTCTAGTACACTCATGCGATAAGGAGCTTGAGATACTAGGACAACTCCAGGGATCAACTCGATAGTAAAATCTGTGTCTCTCTTTAGAGGCAGTCCCATAATCTTCTCAGGAAACACATCCATAAAATTTTGTACCACAGGTATATTTTTTAAAGTAACATTATTTTCCTTTGAATTTGAATACCCTACTTGTATTGCATAAATTTGACATCCCTTTTGTATACATTTTGTGAACTCGGAAGTTGTTACTGGTCTTAATTTCAGTGGTCTTTGTATACCCTGAATTTCCTCTCTTATTCCCTCTTCATTAACATAATTAATAGTTTTGTCTTTATAATTAATGAGGGACCAACATTTCTCCAGCCAATCTATACCTATTAGGACATCATACAGTCCTTTAGGTAATACATTCAAGTCTAACACAACAAGCTGACCTGCTAGCTTCAGAGGGCAATTGTTGACTTTAGCCATCACCCTCCTATTTTCTCCGGTGGCGAGTTGTACTAGCCAAGGGTTCTTAAATTTAACAGCTGTAAGAAACATTGTTCAACCACTTTGGGACTTACATAACTTAAAGTAGCTCCAAGATCAATCAAAATAGATATGGTTCGATCGAAGATATTACCTTCAAATTCTACCATTGTAGGTTGGTACTCAGCCTGATGATTCTCAAGGGCGACATTGATTTTTAGAATACTTCTCACCGCTTCTCCTAATGTTGATGCTTCTTAGATCTGTGTAACTTGATCAGTTCCTTTATATTATGGATAGTTGTTAACATAGTGGGGTCCTCCACATCCCAAACACTATACTCAGGTTCTAGCAGTGTTTCCACTTCACTCTTATTTGATTGTTCAATTGGCTTGGACTCATTTGGGAACTTAAACTTTGGCTGATTTATGTTCACATTTATGGTTTGTTGACCTTTATATTTTCCTTTGTTAATAATGGTCTTGTTTCCTTTACTGACTGGTGGAAACTTAACTCCATCTTTATCAGTCCATATCTTTCCTCCATCTCCCTTCTGCTTGGTTTGTTGATAGCATTGGTGAGCTTTTGTTATGACTTCATCCATGGTTTTTGGATTGTCAAATTCTAGACGTTCTTTCATCAATAATGACAAACTATTGATAAATCTTTGAAACTTTTCTTTATCTTCTCATATGTAGGGAAATTAGCGCAATAAGGATGTGAATTTCGTTATGAACTCATTCACAGATAACTATCCCAATCGAAGGTCATAAAGTGCTTTTTCCTTCTCATTGTAAAATCTTTCAATTAAATATTTTTCCTTAAAGTAATTTTGAAAATTTTCCCAAGTTACATTCCGTTCATTTACTTCACGTACTATTTTCACCTCCTACAACCATAAAGTGGATTTTCCCTGCAATTGGTAGATGACTAAGCGAGATTTTAAATTATGGTCATATTCGTACAATTGAAAATACTTATTCATATTAATAAGTCAGGCTTCAACAACCTCCTTCTATTCACCATCAAAGAGGGGAGGTTTTATCTTTGAAAATTCTCCTTGTGACTCGATTTTCTATCGTTTATGATTTTTATGATCCAATACATTGTCTTATTCTTCTTCTTGATTGTATTCGTCGCCTTCCATTTCTAGATGTTAACTTTTGAACTCTTGATCACCATTCCTGTTCCCCTATTCAGTACTAGGAATAGGTTGTTGTTGATTCAGTATGTCGAACAAACTTTTCATAATATTCTCGTGTTCTTTCATCAGCCTCTCATTGTTTGCCCAAAACCTAGCCATCTCATTTTTCAATTCGCGTATAGTCTCTAGAATGGAAACTTTGGTGTTACGCGATTCCTCCCTCAACTGTACCCAAACTTCAGGATTTTTTTATGGAAAATATCGTGTTCCTACTACCGTCACTTGTCTTAGTGGTGTAAGTCTAGTCCTCATGATGGCTACTTTTCTCTTTTTATGTGCACATCACAATTGTTGTTATTCATTTATCCTCGAGAGGCCTTAGCTTTGCAACCTGAGAGCTTTTATACCACTTGTTAGAAACCTCAG